>OCVV012848796.1_pt1 | contig 47079 bp, 32 predicted proteins | sample 1539721 | NCBI WGS metagenome assembly OCVV01 (sample SAMN02144230, study PRJEB22623) | gut metagenome | biome: sheep rumen | host: Ovis aries | place: New Zealand | reverse complement strand
TGATTTTCTCAGATTTTGTTGTACCTTTGCCATGTCATTGATGATTTTGCTTGTCTTGATTTTGCAGCACTAAGGTAAGTGAAAAATCTGGCATGACCAAATCCTGAGCCGCTCGGCTCTGCCGCTTCGCTCGTCGAAGAACATTTTGTTGCCCAGGTACTTATAAAAAATATTAAACTAAAGAGCTGCGAAATTTAGGATAAGTACACATATGTCAAAGAAAAAAAAAATAGCAATAATCTGTTGGTCAGATCCGTATGACAGGAAGGGGCTTACAAATGCCATGTTAGGTAGGGCACGTCTGCTTATCAACACGGAGGATTATGATGTGAATTGCTATATGATTTCTGAATACGAACCATGGTATGTAAGACTGCTGCGTAGGACACCTAAGCGTGAGAAAAAGAAGCTGATGACACTTGATGGTGTCAATGTGCATGTATTGTGGTTTAATTATTCTATAGTTGATTACATAAGCCGAATAAGGTTGCATGGGCGAGGTTTCTTCAGAGAAAGATTTACAAAGAATTTACATGACCATTTTAAGTATTATGATTTTATCATAGCACATTCGTTAGATGCTGGTAAGACGGCATTGTATGCAAAAAAAGAATGGAATATTCCGTATAGCATCACTTGGCATGGCTCTGACATCAACGTTGCGCCTTGGGACAATCCGAGTGAGGGAAGGGTTATAAGGGAGATTATCGAAAAAGCAGATGTGAATTATTTTGTCAGTAAGGCATTGATGGAGCGTTCTGATAAATTAACGACAAGGGGAGTGAAGAAAGTTCTGCATAACGGGTGTGACAGCAGATTTCGTAAATATGATGAAGCAAGGTGTGAAGAACTGCGAAAAAAGTTTTGTGTCAAAGGGAAGAAGGTCATTACGTTTGCAGGAAACCTTATCGATATAAAGAATCCGCTTTTATTACCTGAGATTTTCAAATTAGTACATAGGGAGGTGCCTAATGCTACGTTCTGGGTAATCGGCGATGGCAAACTTCGTGGACAGATGGAGAAGGCATCTGTTGATGTTCCTGTACAATATTGGGGAAACCAACCTGTGGAAATGATGCCGGATTTTCTTAACTGCACAGATGTGGTCGTGTTGCCAAGTAAGAATGAGGGATTGCCGCTTATCCTCGTTGAGGCTATGAATTGTGGATGTAGGGCTGTCGGTTCAAATGTAGGAGGTATAAAAGAGGTGATAGGAGAGAAAAATGTGTTGGACTATCCGGCAGATGATTTTGTGGAGAAATTCGCAGAGAAAGTGATAGAATTGAGCAAGACCAACAGGCCTGATACAGAATTTCAGTTGAAAGATGATTTCAGCTGGAAAAATGCAAATGCTATTGAAACCAGTGACATAAAAAGGATTATAGAGTGAAGGATAATGGTTTCGGTTATGTGTCAGGTATTATAACTATTTTAAATCACTTAATTTGTGGAAAGGTGCCGCTTGGTGGGCAATAAGTCCACAGTTGGCTTCCTATATACTACATGAATGGGATGAGAATACTGAACTGAGAAAGTACATGCGTACGGCTTTGTGTCCTGCTGAATTATTTGCGCAGACTGTGGCGTTCAATAGTGAAGAGTGGAGAGAGAGGTGCATAGAGTTTACGGATAAGGATAATTGTAATCTCCCGGCCTTAACTCCTTTGACGTGGGTTGCTTGGCAAGGTTCAGAGATAAAGGTCCTTGATGAAAGTGACTATGAAACTTTGAAGAATAGTGGTAAAATGTTTGCACGCAAAGTTGTTACGGGTAAGAGTGATAAACTGGTAAACCTAATACAGAGACATAACTGAAAGGCTGTATCGGATGCAGAAGAGTGCTTGTTTCATACTAAATTTCGGTCCTCATTATCGGTTCCCGATATACAAAAAGATAAATGAGGTGTTTGGCTCTCATTTCTATATCGGAAATAGTGACGGAACGGAACTAAAAGGGTTCGATTACGCTTCCTTGCCTGGCTTTCAGCGGGCTATGATAAGACATAATCTGCCTGGTGGTTTTTACTGGATGTGTGGCTCCGTAAGCACGATATTCAAGGATTATGGGAAATATGTACTTACGGGCGAACCGCTATGTCTGAGTAACTGGGTAGTGCTGATTCTTGCCAAGTTATTTGGTAAGGAAACGATATCATGGACTCACGGATGGTACGGACGCGAGCAAGGAGTAAAGAAATGGATTAAGAAACTCTATTTCCATCTTCATACCAAATGTATTTGCTATAATGAGTACGGGGCACGACTATTGGTAGAACAGGGAATAAAGGCAGAGAAAGTATGCACGATATACAACTCTCTGGATTCTGAAAGACAACGACAGATAAGAAACGAATTGGTTCCTACTGAAATATATCGTTTGCATTTTGGCAATGATAATCCCGTTATTATATATTGCGGGAGGATACAACAGTCAAAGAAAATACATCTGCTGGTTGAGGCTGTGGCACAGTTGAAGAGTGAGGGTATAGATGTGAACGCTGTGCTTATAGGCAAGCAAACAGACGGGGTTGACATGGCAACCATTGTCGAACAACTTGGGATACAAGACAGAATATGGTTCTATGGTCCGTGTTATGATGAAGAAAAGTTGGGAGAATTGTTTTATAATGCAGCAGTATGTGTTTCGCCTGGTAACGTCGGACTGACAGCTATTCATGCCCTTACATACGGTTGTCCTGTGGTAACACATGACAATATCCCCAATCAAATGCCAGAGTTTGAAGCGATACGCTCTGGAGTGACGGGAGATTTCTTCAAGGAAGACTCAGTAGAAAGCCTTGTCGAGGTTGTGAAACCATGGTTGAAGTTGACGAGTGAGCAGCGTAAAACAGTTAGGCAGCAAGCTTATCAAGAGATAGACGGGAAATGGAATATACAGAACCAGATTTCCGTATTAAAGAGAATAATATGATGCCGAAACTGTTTCAGATAAACGTAAGTGCCAACTGGGGCTCGCACGGAAAGATTGCAGAGCAGATAGGACAACAGGCTATGCACCGTGGGTGGGAAGTGTTTATGGCTTACGGACGACAGCATGACGAATCACTACTGAAGAATATACGCATAGGCTGTGACTATGACGTAAAAGAACATGCAGCAGAGTCGATGCTACTCGATAATCACGGACTGGCATCACGACAGGCAACAAAACAACTGATAAGGAATATAAGAATAGTTGAGCCCGACATTATTCATCTGCACAATATACATGGGTATTATCTGAACTACAAGATTCTGTTTGAATTTCTGAAGGAATATCATAAGCCCGTGGTATGGACGCTGCACGACTGTTGGCCGTTTACGGGACACTGTACGCATTTCGAATATGACGGTTGCTTCAAGTGGAAAGAGCAATGCCACGACTGTATAAACAGAACGGCTTATCCCAAAAGTCTGTTCATAGACAGGAGCAGCAGGAACTATAAAATCAAGAAAGACAGTTTCACAGGACTGGACGATATGACGCTGGTGCCGGTTTCCGACTGGCTTCGTGGATACGTAGAAGAGTCGTTCCTGCGTGACTATCCTGTAAGGGTGATACATAACGGCATTGATACGGACGTGTTTTCCCCTATGCCAGTCAGAGAACATCACGGCTACAACATACTCGGTATAGCAAGTAACTGGAAGATGAGAAAAGGTTTGCCCGATTTCATTCGCCTGCGTGAGTTGTTGCCTGACGACTGCCACATAACGCTCATTGGAACCACGAGTGAAGAAATAAAGCACCTGCCTTACGGAATAACCGGCGTGCAACGTACGGAGAGCATTGCTGAGTTGGCACGCTTCTATAGTGAAGCGGATGTCTTGGTAAACCCGACCTATGAAGACAACTATCCGACAGTAAATCTTGAGGCATTGGCATGCGGAACGCCTGTCATTACTTATCGCACGGGGGGAAGTCCGGAGTCAATCACTGACGAAACTGGAGTGGTGGTAGATAAGGGTAATGTCGAAGCACTAGCTGAAGCAATAATAAAGATGCGAAGCGGCACTACGAATATAACCCGTGAAGCTTGCCGTAGGCATGCTGTAGAGAATCATAACCAATTGACACGTTTCAGGGAATACATAGAGTTGTATGAATCTCTTCTTGCGAAATAGCAAGGTTATTTAATAATCTTAAGATAAACGATGACAGATACTACCGTAATAATCCTCACTAAGAATGAGGAAACAGACATAGAACGTTGCATCCGCTCCGTAGAAGGTTGGGTGAAACGCATTGTCATTGTTGACAGCGGCAGTACTGACCGAACCGTTGAGATTGCGGAAAGACTTGGGGTGGAGATAGTAAGGCATGAACCATTCGTTGATTACGGCAGGCAGTTTAACTGGGCTATTGATAATCTGAGAATAAAGACCACTTGGGTATTTCGACTGGATGCTGACGAGGTGGTTACGCCAGAGTTGCGCAAGGAACTTGAGAAGGAACTGGAACATCATGCTACAGATGATGTGTCAGGCTTCATGATGCGTTACAAGGTAGAGTTCATGGGCAGATACCTTATGCATGGAGGTTTCTATCCTTTCCAAAAGATAACCATCTTCAAGTATGGCAAGGGCAGGTTTGAAGAACGTGCCATGGGCGAGCATATCGTATTGTCGGAGGGTAGATGTATGGATTTGAAGAATGACGCTATACATCATACACTGAAGACGTTAGACTTATATATAAACAAGCATAACTGGTATGCAACGCGTGAAGTGCAGGACTATTTCGACGTACGCTCAGGTCGTGAGAATGCACTGCTTGACGGTCAGCCAGAGAAAGCGAAGAAACTGCGTGACGGCTTGTACTACCGACTGCCGATGTTCTTGCGTGCCAGACTGTTCTTTTGGTATAGATACTATCTGAGGCTCGGTTTCCTTGACGGAACACCAGGCTATATTTTTGCCTTCATGCAGGCTTATTGGTACCGCACACTGGTCGATGCGAAACTCTATGAGCATAACCTCAAAAATAACAACAAGTAATGAAGCTCACTCTTACGCAAAATACCCTGCTTTGTCTCGTTAGTCATGCTGTTGGATTTTCCAAGCCTTTGCCCGATGAGATATATGAAACGGACTGGGATATGCTTATTCGCGCGGCAGTAAGGAATGGCGTAGCACCTTTGGCTTTCACGGGATATGTAAAGAGCGGACTGAACGATGACCATAACTGCAAACTCAACGGCAAGGATTTGAGGCGCCTAAAGTTGACGTGGATGGGACTGGAAATACCACAGCGAAAGAATTACCAACATCAACTGAAGGTACTGCAAAAGATAACGACATTCTACGAAAACCACGGCATAAAGGTACACGCAATAAAGGGTTATCCCTTGTCGTTATGCTATCCGGATCCGGAACTGCGTACGTCAAGCGATATTGATATTTACTGCGGAAAAGACTATAAACGCTCAAACGAACTGATGGAGCAGAAGGGAGTGAAGGTTGACTACAGCGAACACAAGCACTCCACATTCAGCATCAACGGTATAGCGATTGAAAACCATCACTCATTCCTAAATGTGCATGCACATCCGTCAAGCAGGCTCGTTGAGCAGTGGATTGAAGACAATCTGGATTCACATACAGCCATACTGCTTTATCTGATACGACATTCGGCAGAAAACTTCACGGCTTCGCAGGCAACACTGAGGCAGGTACTTGACTGCGGACTCTATGCCCAGAGGTATCAGGACTTTATTGATTGCGGCATACTAAAGGAATCAGCTGAAGAAGCAGGTATGATAGGCTACATGGACACTGTAACCTTCATCTGTACGGAGTATCTCGGATTTAGCGACAGCCTGTTTCCGCCACTTAATACTGAACGTGAGACGCTCATCAGAGCTGCGGCTGACATAATAGAGCCGGAATTCAACGAAGAACATCCTTCGAGCATACCAAGCGAGATACGTTATAAACTACGCCGATGGAATAAAAACCGGTGGAAACACGATATGGTATATGCCAACGAAAGCCTTATTGGCTCATTCATATCCCAAATGTGGAGCCATCTGCTGAAACCCTCAACCATATTATATGGATTGAAGGCGGAGCGCAGTTCGTAATAAATCATGAATTGTGGTAAACACTTATCCAGACAGTACGAACAAGGATGAAGATTTCTATAATCACTGCCACATACAACAGCGCACGGACACTGCGTGATACGCTGGAAAGTATCCTCAGACAGACACACCATGACTACGAAGTCATAATACAGGACGGTCTGTCGCGTGACGATACGCTGGAGATAGCTCGCGACTACGAGCCACGCTTCAGCGGACGTATGCGTATATTCTCAGAGAAAGATAACGGACTGTATGATGCCATGAACCGCGGCATCGTTCACGCAACAGGTGATGTGGTAGGCATACTAAACTCCGACGATTTCTATGCTGATGACCATGTGCTTGAATGGATAAACGAGGCCTTTGAGCAGGGCAATACAGACTGCACCTTTGCCGACCTCGTATATGTCAGCGCCAACGATACCACGCAAGTGGTACGACGATGGAAAGGGAGCCCATACGAAGAAGGAGCCTTCGTCAAGGGCTGGCATCCTGCTCACCCTACTTTCTACGTAAGACGTGAATGTCTTACGGAGTATGGTGCCTTCGATACTACGTTTGCCGTGTCTGCCGATTTTGAATTGATGCTGCGCCTTATTGAGCACCACCATATCCGTACTTGTTATCTGCCTCACTGCATGGTGCGTATGCGCGAGGGCGGTGAGAGCAACGGTACGCTGCGCAACGTAATACGTGGAAACAAGAATATCATGCGTGCCTTCCGCAAGAATGGTGTCAGGGTCAGTTGGCTGTATCCTTTGAAACGCCTTGTGCCGAAGGTTCTGGATAGGCTCGGACTAAGATGAGGTGAAGTGGCAGAAAAATTTGTAAAGCCTGCGCTGACAAGGCAAGGGCAATGACAATTAAGGCATGTTCTAATCATTTAGAACATGCCTTAATTGTTTCTGCCTAAGCATCGTGCCTGCGTTTGTCGCCGTCGGCACGCATACACAGCCTTTATAAAGGCAAGAGCCTCGGCCTCCAAATCTTTTGCCTCTTGCTTAATGTCAGCAGTAGAGCCGATGATTACTCGTTGCGTGATTCCTCCTCACTCTTTATAAGCTGTACGTTGGTTTCCTCAATCAAACTCAATTTAATGGCATTGTTGTCTTTGCCAGGACGATACCAATGTTGCTGGCCAAACCACTCCTGCAAATCCTTTGACTTAAAGCGATAGCCGTGGCGTGCCAGAATCTCGTTGCGCATCAGTCGTAACTCATGCTTATTAGGAATTCCCGACAGATACGCACGATTGAGCAATGCGATGGATGTTATCTCGCTGGGCAAATCCTGTGTCATCTGATACTGCAGTTCCTCGCAGGTACCCTTGTCGTGAGGCGTCAGCACAAGAGTCCACATTATGTCGCCACTTGGTTTCCTCACTGCGAGGAAGTTCATACCATCCTGACGTATGTACTGCACCTTCCAATCATACTGTGCGCCAAACGGAGCATCATCTGCTTGACGGCTTGGTGTCAGCTTGTACATACCGGGTTTGCCGCTGACCTTCTCAAGCGTGACCTCTTTGTCATCGTCGTCGGTCATATATACATACTTGTCCATACGTACATCCTGCACGGTGTAAAGCGTATAGCCATCAAAAAACTTGTCGCCCACCTTTATCGTCTGGGCTTTCGCACCGCATACCACGCAGGCAAGCAATGCAATGATAGTGAGTAAATTCTTCATTTTAATGCGTTATTAACAATTCTTGTAGAGAAATTAGATAATCCTCTGCAAAGTTACGAAAAAAGTCTGTAACGAAAGACGGATTTTGGAGAATTAACGCAGAAAGCGCGTAAATAAATGGCAAGACGGGGAAAATCGAGGAAGTTCAGTTTTAGGCTGAATGCAAATTTGGGAGGAATAAAGAAGTAGTTAGGTTTCTTATCCGGACTCGGCTTTGCCGCTTCGCTCGTCGAAGAACCCGTGAGACGGTCTTTGGAGCCAGTTAAACTTCGTTAATCGGATAGGCAATATGGGGCATAACGAAGAACCTCTCACCACCCGTTTCTGATTCCGCGAACTGATATATTTTGCATAGCGATGGAACCAACAAAAGATAGTAGTTTTGCAGCTGGAATTAAAAAAGAGTAAGAAACATGAGCAGAAGCACATTTTCAGTACTGTTCTACGTGAACAGAGGTAAGGAGAAGATAAGACCAGACTTATGAGCGACAAGAGTGATTTCAACACAGAAAGAGATGAGCCACGGAAAACGTTGTTTGGAGTGGAAGCAAGGTTGTGTTTTCGTAACCCGAAAACTTCCTTACTCCACACTTCAAAGAGTCACATGGAGGGGAATCCGCTCCCGATGGTCGCAAAAATATGAGTTCGACTACTTTAGCGAGAAGACACAGATAACAATGTATAAGCCTTATTGCAATTTTGAAAGGACGAGACCAAATTCCTTGTCCTTTTTTGCATTTTACGTTGATTTATATGAAAACATTTGTTTTCTTAATACTAATTTACTATATTTGCACACGAAACGCCTATAAAAAAGATTCCTACTAAATGAAGGAATATACCCATTATAACCGCATCAAGTCAGTCTTGGCAGAGAAAAATAAGACCGGAACGTGGCTATCCGAACAGATGGGACGAAACTTTGGTACTGTCTCACGATGGATGACAAACAAGGTACAGCCGTCGATTGAACAACTTTATGAGATTGCTAAACATCTTGATGTGGATGTGAGAGAATTGTTGGTGGCATCAATAGTAAAAAGGTATGGCTACAAATAAAAACGCACAATTACGGTATCAGATACTGGATAGATGCTTCAGTAATTTCCAGAAACGATACGAGATAGATGATTTGCTGGATGAAGTCAACGAACATTTGCTTGACATATTTGGCACTACAGTAAGCACTCGCCAGATACGTGAAGATATAAAGTACATGCGTGACCGCGTTTCATTCAATGCTCCCATTGTTGCCTATCCTTACGATGGCAAGAAGTGCTATTATCGCTATTCTGACCGAAATTTCTCCATCTACAACAACGAGTTGTCTGTAGCAGACCTCAACAAACTACAGTCCACGATAGACATGTTAACCCGTTTCAGGGGCATTACCTCCAATGTCTGGCTTGAAGAAGTCATATCCAATTTAGAATACCGTTTTGGTCTGAAGGCAAATGCAGAACATCTTGTATCCTTCGAGCAGAATGAGCAACTGAAGGGTATTGAGCACTTGGCTGACATCATTGATGCAACAATAAACCATCAGACACAGGAAATTGTCTATCTGACTTTCAGAGGCAAAGAGATACAGATGACCATCCATCCATATTATGTCAAGCAGTATAATGGTCGCTGGTTTCTGTATGGGCTGAATGATGAACGTAATGAAATCAGCAATCTGGCACTCGACAGGATTCAGAGTTACAAGATGTCGGAGATACCTTTTAAGAAGAACGAGCAAATTGATTTCTCTACATATTTCGATGATGTCATGGGAGCCACCATACCAAGCGAAGATGTGGCGAAAGAGACCATTGGTTTGCAATTCTCTGCCAATCGCTATCCTTACGTTGTGTCCAAGCCTATTCACAAGTCACAGAAAGTCGTTGATGAATCAAACTGCGTAGTGGAAATTGAAGTTCGTCCCACAAGGGAACTTGACCAACAGCTATTTTCCTTCATTCCTGACGTTGAAGTGCTCTATCCTGAGTGGTACAGGCAGCGAATAATGGAAAAAATCGAGGAAAACTTAAAAAAATATTTGTCTATGCAGAAAGACCGCACAGATGATTCCTACCTTTGCACTCGATAAAAAAAACAATAATATGAAGATTACAGAATTTGAAAAGAGATTCGAAGGAAATACGAATCTCCTTATTGCAATAGAATCTTTATTTCTTAATAGAAAAGTGAAAAGAACAAAGTCAATGGTGCAGATAGAAACGTCTGCTTCTAATGAGCATTTATCTTTGTCAACTTTACTAAATGCCGAAGATGAAGGAAACATTTCTGTGGTATATGTGTTACCAAGTTCTTTCCTGTCTGAAGAAAAAACAAAGGGTATTAGGCAAGGACTTATAGATAGAGATTTGCTCGATACAGTCGTACCTATTCCCTCAGGCTGGTTAGATAATGTGAGCAAAGACATAGTTTTACTTTATCTGAACAACAATAATCGCCAGAAGGGTGTTGTTAAGCTCATTGATATAACTTATGATAGTGGAAGCGATATTGCCCCAAATGGGTGGAGTGTTGCTAATCTTATCTTCTATGATGCTTTTCCAGACTGTAATAACTTGCTTGGGGGAATAGATGAAGATCAAATGGATTTACTCCAAGACTATTTTAATGAATTTGTTTATGTAGCAGGACACTACGAAATTAAGGAAACAGGTTGTTCTTTGAATCCAGCCCATTACATAAAGCGCGTTCCTCATTATAATGGACACTATTTATGTGAGTTGTGGGATACCGTAGATAAAACAGTAAGTAATGCTAAAGGAATAATCCTCCATGAATATGACTTGAAAGATTCTGCATCTCATTATGAAATAGAAGTATCATTAATAGAGTCTTCTGAAGGGAATAGCGATTACTATGTCCTTAATGGTCAGTATATACTTGTCGCAAAAACAGGCAAATTACGTCCGACGTATATAAACACAAAAGGTTATACCGTTTATGCTCCTTGTAAAGAAATCATTGCAATCACTGTTGATAATGACAAGTGGCTATATGATTATGCTATTTGCGAATTGCGAAAGCCGTATGTTGAATGGCAACGAAATAAATGGCAACGTGGACTTGTCTCTTTCATTCGCATTTATATACCAGATAGTACAGATGGTAAAACATCAATAGAATTGCAAAGAGAGTCTTTTGTACAAAGTAAGTTTCATGATGTCTGCGAATACTGTAAATATCCAGATTTACTTAATCTAATGGCGAAACTTGGAATAGAGGACATAAAGAATGATTCAAGTGTGCCTCATACGATAAGGAATGTAATGGAAAATTATGTTTTACCGTTATTGTGCAAAAATGGTGTTAGGCCCCCAAAGGACAGGAACGGCAATGTGCCAAATCTTAAAACTAATATTAGTGGATATAGCCTTGCGCTGTCTCAAAAAGAAGACACGCCTGAATATATTAAACGTTGCTTTCATACTTTTTCCGAACTACTTCAGGAAGGCTCTCACGATAATTATGATACAGAAACTCAGAAAGCTATTCGAGAAGGATTATGTCCTTACCTCACAACTTCACTGGTCTATGACTTGTTTAATGTCATTGTGTGGTGTAAGCAATTTGAAAACAAAACAAGATAAAATATTTGCATTATGACGAACAGAGAATTTTTACAGGCCCAAGGCTTCGAGGGATTCAAGACTGTGGGCGAGTTGATGGATGGAGCAAGGGCACGGATCCCTGCACAGATGGGCGTTTATGTTGTGCTTCGGGAAAGCAAGTCGGAGCCACAGTTCTTGTCAGAGGGTTCAGGAGGGCACTTTAAAGGCCAAGATCCAAATGTGTCTTTGTCAGAGTTGAAAGATAATTGGGTGGAAGGTACACCTGTTGTTTACATAGGTAAGGCTGGTGGAGCAGGTAGTACCGCTACGCTCAATAAACGTTTAGGACAATATTTACGTTTCGGGCAGGGAGCCAATGTAGGCCATTGGGGAGGACGTTACATTTGGCAGTTGGCCGACTCAAGAAATTTAGTCGTATGCTGGAAAACGTTAACAGATGACGATCCAAGAGAGGTGGAACGCCAAATGATTACGGATTTTAAAGCTGCTCATGCAGGTAAAAGACCTTTTGCAAACTTGATGGACTAATTTTCAGGGGAATGGTAGTATCATTGCTACCATTCCCTATTCTAACAAAATTACTTATTAATATGGAATCTCAAATTAAAACAGTAAATCGAAACATCGCCAAAAGCGAGAAATGTAGATGCAAATACGGCAAGCCTATCAGATTCAACATATTGCAATTAAACATAACCTATAATGGCGAGACCTCAAGTTATCAAATTGAAGCCAAACATCTATCACCAGATAAAGACTCTATTTATTTCTATCCTTCTATAAAGAACGGGCAATTGGAAATACAATGGAATGAGGAAGTTGCTGATTATATTCACAAGATATAGGTAGTGAAGCAACCGCGTTTGTTATATAAGACTGATATCACTATCATTGTTCTATTCTTCGTCCTCTATATGATTGGCTACGCCTGGCTGATTGTATAAGGGAGTATCCGACATTATTGACAATGCACGGTAAGAGGTTGTCGTATATGTAAACAAACATTCTGACTTGATGTTCTGGCATATAGGCCATTATATCAATGAGGATATGGGCTACAAGCAGTATTCTGCCTATGGCAGCAAAATTCTTGCGACACTGTCGCAAACATTAACGTGGAGTCATTTTTTGGAACTCGTTACCATAGAAGATAATAACAAGCGATTGTTCTATCAATAGATGGGCATTGCTGAGCATTGGAGTGTCAGGCAGTTACGAGATAAACAGGATGAGATGGCATATGAACGTTCTCTGATAGCTGTAAAACCCGAAGATGAGATAGTGAAGACTCTTGAGAAAGTGACTCCAACCTACATGGAGCCAGATGTAGTGCTACGCAATTCATACGCTTTTCTATCATCGAAAGTTGAAGTGCCTGGTTGCTATTGACATTTTTCTTTTGTGTTCCCGAGTGCATAGTAAGTTCGGTGAAGCCAAAATTACGAGAAAAACGCAATACAGCAAAGAGAAAAGGTGAATATCTGTTTGTTAAGTATTAGAAATTCTCAACTTCCAATCCTTTTTCTTTTCTTGATATTTGGCGGAATGGGAAAAGTTTAGTAACTTTGCAGTCAAATGCGATAACCGTAAATGATACAAACACTAATAATACCCTCTCTGGCGTTTGCCATAGCATTAGTACTGAGCATATATATATTGCCGCGTATGATGGTGGTAAGCGTGAAGAATACATGGGATCGTAAAGGCGACGAACTTGATAAGCAGGGTGTTCGCATATATCAGATAGCAGGATTGTCGGTATTGCCGATAGTACTGCTGGCGTTGTGTGCGTCATTACTGATACCAATGGTGATGCCGTGGCCGTTGGCGGCAAAGTCATGCATTTCAATGGTGCCGCGTGTGTTCTCTCTAATCACAGGGGCTTTAATATTATACCTTGTGGGGTTGAAATTCGATATCCACGGTGCATCCTTGGGCATACGCATGACGGCTATTCTTCTTGCATCGTGCGTCTTTGCCGTGTCGGATATGTCGATAAAAAACCTTCACGGACTCTTCGGACTGTATGAGATACCGATGTGGGCGGCAGCACCGCTTACGGTGTTTACGGCGTTTGTAATCATAGGCGTGTTTCGTTTGCTTGATGGATTTGACAGCCTTGTCAGCGCAGTGGGACTTATCACGCTGCTTCTGTTCATCCCCATCGTCACTTGTTCCAACCGCATTACCCCTATGCTTATCATGGCTGCGTTGCTTGGAGTGATTACGCCTTATTGGGTGATAAAGACATTCTGGAAGCGTTGGGAGCATTGCTCTATGGGTAACTCAGGCAGTTACATACTTGGATTTTTCGTGGCTTATGTATTCATTGTTATCTGCCGTGGTTCAGGTGGAGAATATAAGCCTGGAGCCATGATGGTGGCATTGTCGGTGCTCTTGTTCCCTGTGCTCGATATAGTCAGGGTGCTTGGTAGCCGATTGCGTGACGGACGTGAGGTCTTTACGCAAGACCGCAACCAAATCAACAACAAACTCTACCGTACGGGCATTACACGTTATGGCGTAGCCGCGTCGCTTGCCATCATTCCGCTGATATTCGCATTGATGACTTATACGTTGGTGAATCTCGGTGTTGCGCCTACGCTGATATTCGTAGCTGATATATTGCTGTGGTTTGTGATACACTGGGTGCTCAACTGGCGCATACGCGCATATGAGTCAAGCAGTCATCGGCTTGCATGGAACAAGGAGTATGGTGAAGAAGCATGGAATGCAGCCGTGCCGCGTGAAGTGCTGGAAAAGAAGATACGCACCTTCGGCACTATGGGCCTGCCTTCTAATATGGTGGAGAGGGATGCTATGGCTTTTATTCCTGATGGTATGACAGCGTTGGAAAGAGGACTGAAACGTGGTGTGGATATGCTGATTTCAGCGTTATGTATCATCGTGTTCTCACCGCTTTTCCTGCTCAGCTATATACTGATAAAGATGGATGACGGAGGCCCTGCCATCTATTCGCAGGAGCGAATAGGCAGATTTGGTCGTCCTTTCCGTATATATAAGTACCGCAGTATGCGTCTTGATGCTGAGGCTATGGGACCGCAGCTCAGCCATAAGGGTGGCGATGATGACCCGCGACTGACGAAGATAGGACGTTTCCTGCGCAGGCATCACCTTGACGAACTTCCACAGTTGTGGAATGTCCTGTGTGGTGATATGGCATTTGTGGGCTATAGGCCAGAGCGTAAGTTCTTCATTGACCAAATAATGCAGCACGACCCTCGATATGCTTTCCTGTATCAGATACGTCCGGGTGTTACGTCGTATGCCACACTCTACAATGGCTACACAGATACCATGGAGAAGATGTTGCGTCGGCTTGAACTCGACCTCTATTATCTGAGGCATCGTTCTTTCTGGTTTGATATAAAGGTGCTGGTACTGACCTTTGGCAGCATCGTGTTTGGTAAGAAGTTCTGACGGCAAATGCTATGGCGGAAAAGATACTAATAACCGGTGCATCGGGATTTATAGGCTCATTCATCGTGGAGGAGGCTCTGCGCAAAGGTATGGAGGTATGGGCGGCCGTGAGGCAGGGCAGTAGTCTGCGCTATCTTCAGGATGAACGTATAAACATGGTGGAACTTAATCTCGCTGATAAGGAGCAGATGGTACGTATGCTCTGCGATGTGCAGTTTGATTATGTAGTACACGCTGCAGGAGCAACAAAAGCCTTGCGCCGCGAGGATTTCTATGCTGTGAACACCAAAGGCACGAGGAATATTGTTGAGGCTCTGCAACAGACGCAACATTCGATGAAACGGTTTGTTTTTATAAGTAGCCTTAGCGTGATGGGAGCTGTGCGTGAGGCAGAACCGCATACGGATATACTTGATAGCGATATGCCGCAGCCCAATACCAACTATGCACGGAGCAAACTCGCAGCGGAAGAATGGTTGCATGAACAGTGTAAACTGCCGTTTACCATACTGCGTCCTACTGGTGTGTATGGCCCGCGCGAGAAAGATTATATGTTGATGGCAGACACGATACGCAAGGGAATAGATACTGCGGTGGGATATAAACGTCAGGACTTGACATTCATATTTGTTAAAGACCTCGTACGTGCCGTGTTGCAATCGATGAAATCGGAGAAAACAATATGCAAGTCATATTTCCTGAGTGATGGCAAGGTATATAGTTCGCGCGATTTCAGTGATTTGATTATCGATGAATTGGAGAAAAAGTATGTCTTGCGCCTTACGCTGCCGTTGTGGCTACTGCGATGCGTTTGCGCAGTGAGTGATTGCTGGATGCACTTGACAGGCAAACTCTCAACGCTCAATAACGACCATTATAATATGCTTAGTCAACGCAACTGGCGGTGTGACATCATGCCGTCGCAACGAGATTTTGGCTATTCTCCGCAGTGGTCTTTGCGGCAAGGCGTACATTCTATGTTGTATGAAAGGTGATATGAGTAATAAGAAAAAAATAATACTCCACGGATTTACCGCTGCTGAAGTGGCTCAGTTCATCTATGCAGCGTTCACTGTTCTTTTGATATTGTTTACGTGGTCGAACGTAGGCGATGCAGCGTCATTATTGCTGACAAGGGCGATGGCTCTCGGTGGTACGCTTCTCCTGTGGCTTGTGTATCAGTTGTGGCCGGTCAAGGCAGTGATGCTCTGTAGGGTGGCTTACATGCTTTTCTTGCTTGGAGTATGGTATCCCGATACTTACGAATTAAATCATCAGTTTGGAAGCTACGACCATCTGTTTGCTTCGGCAGATCAAACGCTTTTTGGCTTTCAGCCTGCTGCTATGTTTTCGCAGACATTCTCTTCGCCCATTGTGTCTGAATTGATGTATATGGGCTACGTGTCCTATTATCTTTTCTTCATATTGACGATAGGATGGGTGTTTTTTAAGGATTATAAGCAGTTAGACCGCGTAATGCTGATTGTATTCGGAGGCTTCTTCCTGTGCTATGTGGTGTATGACTTGTTACCTGTAACAGGACCGCAATACTATTACCTTGCGGTTGGTATGGATAATATAATGCAAGGCAACTTCCCTGATATAAACCACTTTTTCACCCATTCCACCGAGTGCTTGAAGTCTCCAGGATGGCAAGACGGACTGTTTTATCAGTTTTGCCAGATGGCACACCAGGCAGGTGAGCGTCCTACGGCTGCGTTTCCGTCGAGCCATGTGGCCATTGCAACACTCGTTATGATGATTTGTCTAAAGATGAGATTGAGGATATTGGCGCTGTTTCTTTTAGTGCCTTATGTGTTCCTGTGTTTCTCCACCGTATATATATATGCTCATTATGCCGTGGATTCTATAGCAGGTTTCTTCGTTGGAATCGCACTTTTCTATATCTTTGGCGGCGGGAAACTTGCCAGCTCGGCGAAATGAAATAAAGAATTGCCACGAATTGTGTTTTAATTTTTCTGCAAATTAAGATACAATTCGTGGCAATTCGTTTCTTGTTAAGTTTTGCGTTTGTATCAGTTTGTTTTCAAACTGCACCCACGGGAGGATTATTTTCTTCCGAAGTCAGCGGGTATTTCGCCCCATTCTTTCGTGTTCCACTTAACGATAGGTGTGCGGTAGTCATGCTTGCGTAGCCATTGCTCTGCTCTGCCTACGAGCTCAAGAGCCTTCTCTGTCTCGGGTGTTCTCGTTAACTTCGTTTTGCACGTACACTTGCTTACCCAGGACTGTGCGCTTATCGAGTCGCTATATATGGTATAACCCGTAAAGCCGTACTGCTCCATGAGTGCCAGAGCGTGGACTATAGCGAGAAACTCGCCAATATTGTTAGTGCCTTGGATTGGCCCGAAGTGAAACATTTGGCGACCAGTGGCAAGGTCAACGCCGCGATACTCCATCGGTCCGGGGTTACCCAGACAAGAAGCATCCACCGCCCATGCGTGAGTCAGTTCTGGATTCATGGCCTTACATTCTCTCTGGTACTTCAATGCCGAGCAGTGCCATAGCGTTCTTTATGGTCTTTGCAACATTCCGGGCAAGCATCAAGCGGAACTGCTTCTGCTCCATGGTATCGGCGCTGAGGATTGAGTAGTCGTGGTAGAACTGGTTGAAGGCCTTCGTGAGCTCGTAACAGTAGTTGGCAATGCCCGACGGACTATAGTCTTTGCCGGCCTGTGCCACTGCAGCACCGTATTCGCTAATCTTCTGTATCAGTTCGATTTCCTTCTGCTCAGGAGCGAACCCACTGGCAATAGCAGCGTTGATGCCCTCGGATGCAGCCTTGCGCATGATAGAGCGTATGCGTGCGTAGGTATATTGAATGAAAGGACCTGTGTTTCCGTTGAAATCGATAGATTCCTCAGGATTGAACAACATATTCTTTCTTGCATCAACCTTCAGTATGAAATATTTCAGTGCGCCCATGCCTACGATGCGTGCTATCTCCTGCTTCTCCTTCTCGTCCATGTCGTTGTTTTTGCCCAATTCATCGCTCGTCTTGCGTGCATCTGCTATCATTGCGGCGATTAAATCGTCGGCATCGACCACGGTGCCTTCGCGGCTTTTCATCTTTCCGTTAGGTAACTCCACCATGCCGTAGGAGAAATGGACTAAGTCCTTGCCCCATTTAAAGCCCAGTTTGTCAAGCAATATCGACAGTACCTGGAAGTGATACTCCTGCTCGTTGCCCACTACGTAAATCATCTGGTCAATAGGGAAGTCCTGGAAACGGAGTTTGGCTGTGCCGATGTCCTGCGTCATATATACCGACGTGCCGTCAGAGCGCAGCAGCAACTTCTCGTCAAGTCCCTCCTTGGTGAGGTCAGCCCATACTGAATTGTCCTCCCTGCGGTAGAAGAACCCTTTCTCAAGTCCTTCCTCTACCTTCTCCTTACCCTCAAGATAGGTGTCGCTTTCGTAGTAAATCTTGTCGAAACTTACGCCCAAGGCCTTATACGTCTCGTCGAAACCTGCATATACCCAGTCGTTCATCTTTTTCCAAAGCGCGCGAACCTCCGGGTCATTATTCTCCCATTTCACCAGCATCTCGTGGGCTTCCTTTATCAGTGGAGCCTCTTGCTTCGCCTTCTCTTCCTCCATTCCATCGGCCACGAGCTGCTTCACTTCCTCGCGGTAATGCTTGTCGAAAGCCACGTAGTAATCGCCAATGAGGTGGTCTCCCTTCTTGCCAGAAGACTCAGGTGTCTCACCGTTGCCCCATTTCAGCCATGCCAGCATCGACTTGCAGATATGTATGCCGCGGTCGTTTACTATGTTGGTCTTCACCACCTTGTTGCCGTTGGCCTGCATGATTTGTGCCAGTGACCATCCCAGCAGATTGTTTCTTACGTGACCCAGATGCAGTGGCTTGTTGGTGTTAGGCGAAGAATACTCAATCATCACCAGCGGACTATTGTCAGTGGCTTGCTTCTCGCCGTAGTGTTCGTCGGCATCCATGCGGCAGAGCAGGTCAGTCCATGCTGTTGGTGCGATGCTGAGGTTGAGGAACCCCTTCACTACGTTGAAATCGCTGATTATTGGGCATTTCTCTTTCAGCCACTCGCCTATTTCCTGCGCCACGTCTTCTGGCTTCTTCTTTGCCATCTTGACGAAGGGGAACACCACGAGGGTGAGATTGCCTTCAAACTCGCTGCGTGTTTTCTGCAGCTGTGCCATTTTCTCGGGCACTTCCTGCCCGTACAGTTCCTTGACGGCACTCAGTACTGATGATTGAATAGTCTTTTCCATTATATGATTGTCGTTTTAATGTGCAAAGTTACACTTTTTATATGGAAATTACGGGAAGTTAAGATAAATTAACACACCTTTCTTTATGAAAGTTGATAAAGTGGGTTCAATTAATTAGCTTTGTCAGATTTTCGAGTTTGTATCGAGGGCAGAGTGTCAGCAGATGAGGGAGCATAGCGGGCTATGTGACCGAGGATGCTGATAGTATGCACCGAAAGAAAGTGAAAAGATGACAAAACGCCAACCCTCAATTTAAGTTTAATATTACGGTGGTAATTAATAGAACCCACTATAAATTTCTATACGCGCTTTGCGTAATAAACATAACGTGAATAAGGCATGGAAGAATAACATGACAGACCTTGATTTTTCGGGCGAGAACGACGGTAAAGTAATCGCATAGCGATTGGAGGGTAATCACTTAGCGATTGTGTGGTTATCGCATAGTGATTGGAGGGTAATAGCATAGCAATTAGGAAGGAAATGCGTTGGGTTAAGAAAAATTAACACGGAAACTTTTGCATATCATATATTTATGTACTAATTTTGCATTTACTTTTGGTAAGAAACAAATGTAAAGGTGCGTTCTATTAGTTAGCGCTGTCAGATTTAGAATTTGTTTCAGAAAGAGAATATCACGAAAAACATAAAAACCTATTTATATTATATATAATAATAATGGAAAAGATAGGCATGAAATCTGTTATATCTACGCTGCGTGCCGTGGCGCTTGCAGCAGTGTTGTTGTGTGTTAATGCCGTGGCATTTGCCGAAAACGGAGAGTTTGACACGCCTGAGCGGGCTTTCTCATGGTACTCCAAGGGACCGGGTTGTATGCACGTGGCGTGGAAGTTGTGTAATAACAGTCCGAAGCGCACATTCCATAATGGTGACGTAGTATTAACCGACGTAAAGACCGGTGAGGAGATAAAGTGCTTTTTCATCAACGAAATAAACAGTGGTTACGACGGCTATATCGAGATGTCAATTAAAAACTATTTGGCAGACGAATCGCATGTTTTTATTACTAATGTGAGGAACAAGAACGGTCAGAAGGTATATCTGCCTGCAGAGCAGACAAAGTACCAGATAACAGCCAGCGGAAGCGGCACGTATGCTGACACCTATCTGGAGTTTGACTGGTATTTCCCTGTACGCTTCGCTGGACGCAAATTTCAAGTATCTGTGGTAGGTGACGCAAGTATCTGGCTTGATGGCACTGGCTATGCTAAATACGAAAAGAAGAACTTCGCCACGATGGAGTTTGACGAGATAAACTTGGACACCTACGATGCCATACCTGGCACGGAGGACGAGAACAAAGGCTCGTTGCGCATACCCGTATCATGTGACCGAGTGATGAATTATGCCGACGTGAGCATCAAGACGGCCAAGGGCTGGCGCGACATCGGTCGCACTACTTTTGATTCAAAGGCCTACAGCGGCTTTATCAAGCTACCCTCATACGAGGCGATAGACAGCGTAAAGACGGTTTTCAACGTGACTTCAGCATCATGGACCGACGTTACGGGCAATGCGCCTAAGAGTCTTGAAGGTGCAGTAACAAAGATTACAGGAGCCGTACAGACTATTCATGGCGTGAGGTTGCTGAAATCAGAGATGCTAAGAGACAGCAGCGACATTCTGCATACAGGTGCCGTAAAATTGCAGTGGCAAATAGGAGACGTAGGCAAGGATGATATTCTGGAAGGTGATATGTTTCAGGTACAACGCTCGTTGACAGGCAGAATTGAGGACTATAAGGACATAGCCTTGGTGCAGTTTGACAAGGACTCTCTGAACTATGAATATCTCGACACTACGCTCATTAGTGCGCTTGACACCACACTGATAGATAAGGCTCTGGGCATACCGCTGGTGCGCTACCGTGTGTTCCGTGCTGCAACGTCAGCACTGTGGGGAATGGAGCATAATCCCACCGTGGCGTACACAATGCCACAAATGCCTACGCTTGACCTGCATAAGGTGGATTATATAGAAGTGGAATGGGCTGACGAAGAGGAGCGTAAAGTAAAGGCCACATGGAGATATACTGATGAAAACAGCTCAGACCGCCTGCGTGTATGGGACGACCGTGCACAGATAAAGGTTATATACACCATGTATAACCGCGATAACAAAGAGGTTGGTACAGTGGAGCATATAGTCACGAAGGAAGAAGCAGAAAAGAAGACTGCCATCATGCAACTCAACCGCTCATGTGTGTATTATGAGTTCAGGATAGAGACAGTGCCAGGCACATCGCCGATAGGCAATGGCACGGGAAACATCTTCGTGCAGCTGAAGACTTCCGATGACTGGAGTGCCTTTGCAAAGCGTGTAAACTTCGGTGAGTTACAGCTGAACGCCATATTATTTGGCGACATAAGCATTACTGAGCCTATAGCATATTATAAAGGAGTATTCAATGGCAATGGCTATAAGTTAAGTTATAACTTTTTTGTTTCCCGAGGAGCCCTTTCACCATTCGCATTTCTTGCCGACGGGGCAGTGATATGCAATACTACATTTTCAGGCAAAACCAGTTCAAATGTTCAAAATGCGGCAGGTATCGCCTCAATTGTGGACGAAGGAGTGGTTTCCATTGAAAATTGCACTTCCAACATAGACGTTCATCAAGAAATTAATGCCTGGTATGCAAATACTTCAAACGGAGGACTTGTAGGCACAGTAAATAACAGTGCCAGTCTATTTATATCAAACAGTCTGTTCAACGGCTCATTCACCAACAACTATATAAACAATTCTGGCTATGGAGGATTTGTAGGTTTCAACGACAATTCAGCCTTCACGCTGGTTAGCAATAGCTATTTCGTTCCAACGAGAATTGATTACAAGGATGGTTTCTGGGGCACACACACCTTTGCTAACTACTATGACAACGACTGCCTTTTGGCACCAGCTATCATGGATTGTTTGTATAAGACAGAGTTTGGCACTCTTCAGGGTTCACACTCTTCCACTGCTCCAAGAAACTATCTATGGAATAGTGATGTACCTGCCGTCAGTCACTATAATTTTAGCACTCCTACAAAAGACTTTACGAAATACTTCCAAGTACTACAGACAAAATATCAAAGGTTCTACTACGAGAACTCTGGTCAGGTGTTGAAAGATTCGCTTAAGGCAGAAACACACCAGACGTCGGTTACGCTGACATGGCAGAGCGACGGCGGTGCAATTGACTCTTACGAGATATACCGCCGTAAGACCGACAATGGTGCGGCATGGGAGAAGATAGCCTCTAACATCACACAGATGGAGTATGAGGATAAGACCGTAAAACCTGTATTCCAATACTATTACAAGGTAGCATCACTCGTTAGTTGCGAAGGGGAGCAGAGGGTATATACCGACTCTGTCATAGGCAACTGCGTGCAGCATGGACGCATAGAGGGCTATGTGCGCTTCTCTGACGGTTCGGGCATACCCGATGTTTCAATCAGCGTGTCGCAGCAAGGCGAGGGAGCCAGTTCGCAGACGTGGCACGCCACTACCGATGCGGCAGGATACTTCCGTGTGGACAGTCTGCCCTACTGGCAAGGTCAGACTGGCAAATATCTCATCATGCCAAACGTAAGCAGTAATGACCTTACGGCAGAGAGTAGGGGAGGACTGAGCGTGACATTCAACAGCGAGAGCAACCTGTACCAGAACCGCATATTCACCGTTACCACCGGAGTACGCTTCACGGGCACCGTGCTCTATCACCATACCAGCATACCAGTGCAGGGCGTCAGCTTCATGGTTGACGGAAAACCTGTGCGCTCAGGCTCAGGAGCAGTGACCTCAGACTTTGAAGGACACTTCTCTTTCTGCATGCTGCCAGGCAAGCACACCATTCAGGCAGTGAAAGATGGACATAAGTTCTGGCAGGGTGGTTACTATACTGATGAAAGCGGAGAGACGTTCGTAGAGTTCTCTACAGACAAGGCAAGCATCTATTTCTATGATGATACCAAGGTGAAGCTTATCGGTCGTATAGCCGGAGGTAAGCAGCAGGGCGACATACCGCTCGGCAACTCACTGTCGCGCAACAATCTGGGTAAAGACCTTAAGATGGTGATGACGCTTGAGGGAGATAATGCTTCGTGGCTGGTGTTTGAAAATACCGACCGTAGCATCACTGAGCGTGACACTACATATATACACACCAAACTCAGCAAGAGTGACAATAAAGTATATCAGACCAAGGTACACACCAACCGTCACCGCATAGAGATAACACCCGATGTCAACACAGGCGAGTATGAACTGCTACTGCCACCGGTGAAGTGGAAGATACAGCAGATTACTGCACTGGGCTATTCTACGCTCTTCCAGGACGGCAAGACAAGTGACGTGATAGACCTTACAGACTCGCTTACAGAGCACACCGACACATATCACGGTGCGTGGAGCGTAGGAAATGGTGACACCATACGCGATGTTGACGTGAAGTACTATGCAAAGTACAACCGCATATATCGCTCGCCGATACAGATAGAGTACAAGCAGGCGGGCTATGATAAGTTTGACTACTTCGGCGACCGCATATACACCGCACAGTCGCTGGTAGGCGACAAGGTAAAGGTGCCGCTGGTATATCAGGAGAACGACTCTGTGAAATATACCTTCGGTTATCCTGTATTCAACATCGACCGTCAGTATCCGTTCGTGATTTCTGCGGTTGAGAAATATTACTTCAACAATAATACCAAGAGCGACACCGTTGACATCGTAAGCGTTAACGGCGGTGAGGTGACCATACGTAACGGCATGGTGAGCGGTTTGCATAAGGAGACTGTGACGCTCGACGAGAACGGCGAGGCCTATTATGTTATGCAGGCAGCCCAGCGTCCGTATCTTGTTACAGGCAAGGACGCGCTCTACACCGTCAGCATGACGTTACTTAAGGACGGTGTGACATACGAGGCAACACCACTCAAAGCCTATACCCTGAACCAATACTCACGCCCTGGAACAAAGGATTATCTCAGTGTAAGCGTACCGTTGCTCGTTGACGTGCTGCGCGACCCACCAGGCAGTGGTTCGTCGGCAAAGCTGAGCAAGGGTTCCACGCTGAAGATGGCATACCAGATGGATATGTCGTGGGCAGGCGGACTACAGTTGGGAGTACAGGCAGGCAGCGGTACTGACTATTATACAGGTATAGGAGGACTGGGCTTTGAGTCTGGTTTCATCAACACGGCAAAGACTGTATTCAAGACCTCATTTGATCTCATATTCTCAGGTTCAGGCCAGCGTGCCTTCTCTTACACCATGACAGCCAATGAGGATATATCCACAGATGCAGGTGCGACAATGGTGGGTGCTGATGCCGACGTGTATATGGGTCTCGTGACCGATGTATATCTTAGGCCTACAGTGATGATACGCGCTATACCTGACAGCACCTTCCAGCATAAGATTGGCGAACTGGCAGCAGGACGCATGGTGGAGATAGCAAAGGGCTATGGCGACGATGGCGGACTGTTCCACTTGGTGCGCGACGAGGCGATAGGTTACGGACAACGCATAACTGCCGACTTCGCCCACTCGCAGACGTATATCATCGAGCAACTCATACCCGACCTTGCCAACCAGGCTCTGTCGCTGATGTATATCGGTACCGAGAGTCAGGCGCAGTCATTGGCCAACAGCACTGGCAAACCAGTATATCTCTCGTTGCGTAGCAAGGATGACGACCGCTTCGGAATACTCAATACTGACTCAGTGACGGGCAACTACGTGTATAACACCACACGTACACGCAATAACATTGATCAGTCGAAGATGAACTACCTCATAGTACTGCCAAGCACCGACAACGGTACTACGCAGAACGACGAGGTGTATAACTACGCTCAGCTCATCCTTGGTTGGACCAACCTTATTGCCATGAACGAGCAGCAGAAGCTGGAGGCCACAGACCTCGTGAAGCACTTCGACGTGGACGGTGGTGCAGGCATCTCATACAGTGAGGACTTCAGTACGGAGTATAACAATAGTCATACCTTCAAACAACCTTTCACCACATGGATGAACAACTATTTTGAGTGGGATGATGTAAACAACCATACAAGTGCGGCAACTACGACAGCAACTGTATTCTCTGGAATAGCAGCCTTGCTTGGCAAGACAGCAGCACAGTTTATTGGGAGCATTGCACAAGGCTCTCTAGGCAGTAGTGATATAAGCGGAACATCTAAAAATAATATAGGATACAAAGACGATGATGATGTAACGCACTACCTGAACTATACTAATCTGGAGTTCGTAGGATTAAAATGGAAGTTCGGTTTGAATCCTGTCATCTCATACGACATGACACCTAAGCAGACTACCGGCACGAAGTACAACCGCAAGGAGTCGTTCACCATCAAGATGGATAAGAAGAGCCATCTGCAGTTTGACGTGTATCGTGTGAATACAATAGACGACAACAAGGAAAACCCAACCGTGACGGGCAACCTTGAGGGCGACCGCGATATATTCGTAGAAACAAACTTCTTGCGTAACGTGGAGTATGTCAAGAACTTCCTTGACCGCAAGTTCGGTCTATACGACAAGGCCACGTTTGAATACCCGAAGAGTTTCGTTTACCGCACCCGTGGTGGAGCAACAGTGCGCACATGGGAGGACGAGCGCAAGACTCTGTTCTATAACAGAGGAACGGTGCTAGACGAGCGCACGAAGAAGATAGAGAACCCCATCATCAAGCTTGACAAGCAGAGCGTGAGCGGAGTGCCCTACGGCGAGCCGGCACGCTTTAAGGTATATCTTACCAACGAAAGTGAGGAACCTGATGCCATTGGCGGTGTACTGAGATTCTATACGCTCTATGCTGACTCAAAGGCAAATCCTGACGGCGCAAAGATGTTTGTGGATGGTATGCCACTGACAGCTGACGGCATGACTGTGATGGCACTGCCCGGTGAGGTGACCACAAAATCTCTTGACGTGTATGCAGGAGAGGCTTTTGACTATGAAAACCTAAGAATCGGCATTATCTCTCCGGGTGACGTGCAGTGTGTTGATCAGGCTGCATTCTCTGTTCACTATCTGCGCACGGCAGGCAGCGTGAGCATATCTAACCCTGGCAATAAGTGGATAATGAATACCGACGCACCGTTTGACTCATTACGCGGATGGTACATGCCGGTTGTCATAAGCGGATATGACCGCAACCAGAAGAATTTCGACCACATAGAGTTCCAATACAAGGAAACGACGCGTGGTGACGACTACTGGACAAACCTCTGCTCGTTCTACGCTGACTCTACGTATTACCGTCAGGCAAGTGGAACACGTGAGATGATGCCAGAGAACGGATTTATCAATACGAAGTTCTATGGTGAGGGACAGGTTATGGAAAAGGCATACGACCTGCGTGCAGTGCTCTTCTGTCGTAACGGCAATAGCTACCTGACCAACTCTTCACCAGTGCTCACAGGTATCAAGGATACTCGCAGACCACGCTTGTTTGGTAGTCCGGAACCTAAGGATGGTATCATCGAAACAGGCGAAAACATCATCTTCAACTTCTCTGAGCCTATAGAACACAACTATCTGCGTGAGGAGACGAACTTTGAGGTGATGGGCGAGACCAACGAGACAGTGTTGCAGGAGGAACCGGCATTGCTCTTCACTGCTGACGGTAAGGGCTATGTGGAGACTGATGCGCGCCGCAACTTCGCAGAAAAGAGTTTCGCTATAGATATTATGGTAAGACCAGAGAAGACGGGTAAGCCTATGCCAATCTTCTCTCATGGCATCGATGGCAGTCGCCTGCAGTTATGGCTTACAGAAGATTGGAAACTCAAAGCAGTTGTTGACAGTATGGAGTATGTCAGCACAGAGGTAGTAGATACAGGAAAACTACAACACGTAGCATTGATGTATAACATCACTGATAAGACGTTGCAACTATTCAACGACTCGGTGATTGGCACTTTCGATAAGGTGAAGTACAGAGGTTACGGACCGTTAGTGTTCGGAGCGACCAACGAGAGCGATGTCACAGAACGTTCGCACTATGCAGGACGTATGCTTGAGGCGCGTGTATGGAACCGCACCATGACTGAGGCATTGATGCGTAGCTATGGCGGCTATCAGCTTACAGGCTACGAGATGGGATTGGTGGACTATTACCAGATGAACGAAGGCGAGGGCAATTACATCGTAGATAAAGCGCAGGGCGCTGATGCTCAGATAACGAATGTTTCGTGGGCATTGCCACGTGGTATGTCGCTGAGGCTTGATTGGTCAGAAGAAAAGGAAGTGAAGGGTATGCATCTGCTTACTGACCGCATGAGGCGCAGTGAGGAACAGGACTACACTCTCATGTTCTGGTTTAAGACCACAGAACGGGGTAAGGGCGCACTCGTCAGCAATGGCTCTGGCAGGAGCACAGACGTTAATCCGCAAGACCGCTTCTTTATCGGCTTTGAAGGTGACGAACTGCTTTATCGTTCTAATGGCATGACGCTCAATCTGGGTAAAGGATTGGCAGATAACGGATGGCACCACTATGCTATGACAGTGAGTCGTGCGCATAAAGTTGCGAACTTCTACGTTGACCGTGTTTTGACAGCGAGTGTGCCTGCCGATACTCTCGGAGGTATGGATAGTGAGGAGTTCTATGTCGGTAACATGGTATGGCGTGAGGCAGGCGCCAATGTTGACAAGTTGCATCAGGCAAATGCTCTTACTGGATATATCGACGAGCTATGTCTCTTTGAACAGGCACTGCCGCCTACGCTCATTAAGCACTACTGCACGAAGAGCCCTTCTGGTAAGGAAAAAGGACTGATTACTTATATCTCGTTTAGCAAACAAGTGCGTGCCGAAAACAATGAACTGGTATTCAGACCTTATGCACTCAATCAGGTGATAGAGAAGGATTACATAAATAATATAGAGAAGGCTTCAACGGATTCAGTCTTTGCAGAACCATTGTCTTATGTTATCAAGCATATTGATAATGAAGTCTCTGCACCTGTGCAGGCAAATCTTGTGTTGAAAAACCTTAACTTCAGTTTTGTGGGTAAAGATAACCAACTGCTTGTGAATATCGACGAACTGGATTCACGCATCAATAAGCGTAATCTTTACGTTACGGTCTATGACATACCTGATATGAACGGCAACTATATGGCATCGCCTTATACTGGAGTGTTCTATGTAGATCGTAATCCATTGCGATGGAGCACGAAGATGGTGCAAAGTAATATAATTTCAGATCTCGGAACCTCCTTTAGCGTAAGCATCAGGAATGAAAGTGGAATGTCACATGTGTATTCCATAGAGAACCTTCCTAACTGGCTCACGGTAGATCACAGTGTCAATATCGTGGATGCGAAGGAAGAACAAGAGGTAATGTTTGAGATTAGCGGTGACCTCAACGTAGGTACTTATGATGAGACTATCTATCTTGTTGATGAAAATGGAATGTCGGAACCGCTTGTGCTCAACGTGAAGAAGGAAGGAATGATGCCAGGCAACTGGTATCCGACTGACAACATGAAACGCTATTCTATGAGTCTTGTAGGAAGAGTGAAGATAGGTGACGCTATCGTTACTGATACCAACGACCGCCTTGGAGCCTTTGATGGCATGGGAAGGTGTCTTGGCGTTGGCGATATAACATACGACGAGCAGTATGGCGTGAGCCTCGTGTTCCTCACGGTATTTGACAGCACCGTGACCAATAAACCACTGTTCTTCAAACTTTGGCATAACCGTACGGGCAAGGTAATAATGCTGCAACCAGACAAGGAGGTGTCGTTCGTGCCGAGTCAGATAGTAGGTTCGGTGAAGGAGCCTGTAATATTCTATGCCACCGACCAGTACGTGCAGACGGTTTGTCTTGACTATGGTTGGAACTGGTTATCACTTAATGTCAACAATGATGACTTCCGCAATGTTATGAATATACTAAATAACTACAAGTGGGATAACGGTGATATTTTCGTTAGCGACCGTGACAAACTCACCATGGTATATAACTCGCGTCTGAATGCTTGGCTGACAAACCAGACCGATGAACAAGTGAAGACGCTTCGCCTGCGTCCGCAGTACAGCTATCGAGTGTATCGTCACAATTTCACTGAAATAGAAGTTGTAGGCGACAAGCTTGAGCGCGAAGACCTGCGCACGGTGCCTGTCTCTAAGGGTTGGAACAGCATAGGCTATACGCCAGCTATCAACCTGCCGGTATCTACCGCACTTACGGATTACAGTACGTGGGCTTCTGACCGTGATGTCGTTAAGAACCGTGAGTCATTCGCTATCTTCACCTCTACGAAGCAAGGTAGTGGATATTGGTCGGGTGACCTGAAGTATATGAAGCCAGGCGAGGGGTATATGCTCTACCGCCATGGAAATACAGATGTGGAGTTCAAATATCCGTACTATGAACCGGGCAGCACGTTCTTTGAGAAAACCGTCACTGACGCCAAGCGCGCTTCTCTGTTCATGATGGAAGATTACGATGAGCAGCCCACGAATATGTCGCTTGCTGCAGCCGTCACGGGTATAGAAACGGAGGAGGGCGACCTACTCTTGGCAATGACAGATATGGGAACCGTGCGTGGTGTGGCAACAGAGATAGATTCTGTATTCTATATGAGCATTGCTGGCGAGGCAAAGGCCACAATCACGTTTGCCATAGAGCGCGAAGGCGAAATCATAGCCAAGTCGCAGACACAGTTGCAGTATGAAGCCAACGCTGTCAGCGGCAGTCCATCAGAGCCTACGCAAATAGAGTTTACGCGTTGTGAGCCAGTCAGTGCTGATGACGACTGGTATAGTACTGACGGACGTAAGTTGGGTGGTCGTCCTGCCAAGGCAGGCGTGTATGTGCGAGGTACGCATAAGGTAGTAATAAAGTAATTAACATATATTATAGTAAATAGATAATGTATAAGATTTTGAGTAAAGTCTTTATTCCGCTATATGCGGTAATGTTGCCAGTGTTGTTGATGATTGCAGGTTGTTCGTCTGACTCTTCGGAGCAGACTGGCGAAAAGCTCGCAGAGGGTTCTGCGTACGCTACATCGTACACTAACGTCAGTAAGGCGCCTGATTGGCAAACCTTGTGGCAGACCTCAATGACAGCGAGTGATGAGAAACCATCATGGACAATCGTTGACCTCTCTGATTATGAGAGTTTCACTGTGATGATGCTGAAACTGCAGCAGGAACTCGTGCCATTCTCTACCGATGATGATGTCATAGCGGTGTTTGTAGATGGTGAGTGCCGCACCGTGTCACCCAGACAGTTGACTGACGATGGCGATGTGTATTTCGTGTTGAACGTGCGAGGCTCTGTCTCGGAAGAAGCATCAGAATTCCGCATCAGTTACTATAGTGGTGCATTGCATCAGATATTCACTCTTGCGCAATCCGACAGGCATTTCATCAATGAGTATATCCTTGGCACAGACACTGACTTTACTATTGATATGCTGAGCGGCAGTACCAAGTATGCTAACGCTGCAACGTTTCTTGTAGATGAAGCAGTTGAAGGCCTGTTTAATAAGAGTGATGATGATATTGTTGCGGTGTTTGTAGGCGAAGAATGTCGTGGTATAGGACATTTGGGTGATACCTTCTACGTATTCTCAAACGAAGCCAGCGAAACAGCCACCGTGCGCTATTACAACTCTTCCAGCAACCGTGTCTATACCGTCAGTGGCTCTTTCCCACTGAACAAGACCTACACGGCGATTGCCATAAAACCATAACTTATCTATATAAACAAACAGCTGCGATACCATCGTTCATGTGGTATCGCAGTTGTTTGTTTATATATTCTTTTAAGCGGGTTCGATTAAACGTCAACCCACCTTAACATTACGGTGGTTATGAATAGAACCCACCTTTAGTTCTCCTTTTGGATTATTTGTTAATTCTCCACTTGTAGAATTGCATTATATCTCTCCTTGTCGTTCAGTAGTTTTAGAGCCTGCTGCACCTGTGGGTCGTAATTCAGTGTGCAAGCTATGCCCCCCCTCTGGTAGTAGTAAGCCGAGATAATCTGCTGCTCAAGCATACGGCTGATGATGGTGCGGTTATTGTCAAGTTCGCGCGACAGATTATGGCTCAACTTTGATTTCAGGGCTTCAAACTCAGCTTGGGCATCATTGTAGTACCCTTCAAACTTTGCAACCTCCACCAATTCGTCATATATCTTGCTCGTTTCGCGGTCATATTTGAAACCGCTCTCTATTACGCGCTGCTTAAAGTCGGCATAGTCAGCGTCTGACAAGTGAAACTCCTCTGCCGCAGCGATGGTGGGATGACTGGCTATGTAGTCCATGATGTAATACAGAGCCACCTCCGTAGAGTCGAGACCGCTCTGGTTGAGATAGCCGGCTATGTTGGGAATAGAGTCTGCCTTTACCTCAACGTCAGGCTTAATGCCACCGCCATCGCGCACGGTGCGCCCTCCACGCGTCTTGAACTCATGCGTCAGAGAGTCAGGTATGTGCTCGCGGTAGCCACCTCCGGTGTGCTTGTAGTTGATGGCTTGTATGCAGCGTCCGCTTGGTATGTAGTATTTCGATACGGTGACTTTCAGCGAAGCATCATGCGGCAACTCTACCGGCTGTTGTACCAAGCCCTTGCCATAGGTGCGCGTGCCCATTATTACGGCACGGTCAAGGTCTTGCAGCGAACCGCTTGTTATCTCGCTTGCCGATGCCGTATTGCCATTGACCAATACTACTACGGGCATGAGCGTGTCGAGAGGCTCTGAGTCGGTCTTGTATTCGTTGGTAGAACGCTTGATGCGCCCCTTCGTGGTAACGAGCGTTACCCCTTTCGGCACGAACATATTGACTATCTTTACGGCCTCTGCCAGCGAACCGCCACCGTTGTTGCGCAAGTCAAACACAAGTTGCGTCATGCCCTGCTGACGCATATCTACCAAGGCTCGACGCACGTCGCGTGCGCAGTTGTCTGTAAACTGTGTCAGCAACAAGTAGCCTGTCTTTCCTGTAGCCTGCATGGTGTCGGGCGTGTTGATGATGCCATAGTAAGGCACGCTGGGCATCTGTATTGCCTTGCGGGTAATCTTAAACTTCAATACCTCGCCGTCAGTGTCCTTGTCATACTTCTCCGTCTTTCCCTTGTGGCTGGCAGTCTTTGCTACGGGGCGCAGCACCTTCAATACGAACGTGGTGCCAGGCTCGCCGCGCAGATGGCTGCTGACGTATGACACCGTCTTGCCCACCATCGTTGAGTCGTCAACGGCAAGTATGGCGTCACCCTTCTTCAGCCCAACCTCGGCTGCAGGCATACCCTCGTAGGGCTCATCGATGATGACGCGCTCCGCTTTCACGTTGTATTTTATCAGAGCCCCAATGCCGGCATACTTGCCCGTGAGCATGGTCTTCAAATCCTTCACCTCCTCGGCAGGGTAATACTCCGTATAGGGGTCGAGTGAGCGTAGCATGGCTGTGATGCCCGCCCCTATGGTGACATCGGCATCAAGCGAATCCACATACATCACGTCGAGATGCTTATACAGCGACGAGAATATCTCCAGATTGCGTGCTACGGCAAATGCGTCGTTCTTCTTCTCCTCCTTTTTCGTCTCCTTTTCTTTTGCGCCAATGCACAGAGTGCTTGCTATGAGCAGCAGTGGCAGTAGTATCTTCGTATATTTCATATTCAGTGTTTATGTCTTCTCGTTATGCAAAAGTAATCATTTTCCCTGACATTACCACCGTTTTGGTTTTTTATTTTGCATTATTTCATCATTTTTCCAAATTTTTCTTGATGTAAGGCTTCTGGCCTTTAAAAAAACAAAGCGTAACCCCTGCGTTGTAATTGCTATGCTTTTACTCTGTAATCGCTATCATATTACACCGTAATCGCTATGCAATTACAGTGTAAAAGCATAGCGATTACGGTGGTCACTGTATCTTGTTGTATGACAAGGCGATAATCAAACACTTTTCTTCATACGATTACGATAGAAAAATACAGCCGCTACGAGTGCGCAGAGCGCGATGGCTGCCGCTATTACGGCGGTTACACAATCATCCTGGCAGATGGTCTCCAGTCCTGGTTCTACAATGTCTAACAGTTGCATTGTGTAGTAGTTTTACGTGATTTTACAATGAGATAGGTACACGCAGCCAAGGCTGCGAGCGAGCCAACGATGGTGAGCAGGGTCATGCCGGTGCCGTCGCCGTAGTTGCCGGAAATGGGAACAGCCGCCTGCACGGTGTCGGTGATGGCCTGAGCGCTGTCAGTGACAGCCGACCTGATAGAGTCCTGTATGTGTTGCAGGGAGTCGGTGGCGCGGCGCACCATTTCCTTGTACTCTGGTGAGTCTTCAAAATCAAACCGCTGATTGCGTCTGGCGCTCTGCTCAATCATCTCAAGACGTGATGGAGCAATTATGTCAAGTAACTGCATAGTGTAAATTGTTATTATGTTAGTAATTGATATAAGTTCAGCATAAGTGCTCCCATGAAGTAGCTTACGGCATTACATAGCGCGCTGTATGTCAGTGATTGGCGCCAGTTGCGTGTCACCATTCGGTAGCATAGTGCTTCGGTCAGAATGACAAGTAACTCGCCTATGACTATCACCGTGAGCGAATAACTGACGTATTGCACGTAAAGGTTGAGCGGAACGTTCGTCATGACGTTCATCACCACCAATGCCCAATACACTTGTTTGCGTCGTTCGCGCAGAGCGTACAGCACACAAGCCTCTATGGCAATGGTCAGTATGAGTGGCAGGAGCAGTGACATAGGCGGTTATTCCAAAATAGTTTGACTTATCATCATGGCTATGTAGGTAGGCATGAGCGAGGCTGCAAGCAGTCCGAAGGCTAACCCCTCACGGTCGCGCATCACTACGTTTATCATGTAAAGCGTCAGCGGCATGGTGCAGTTTACAGCGAACAAGCCGAGCAATATCACAAACGCTCCTTCGCTTGCCAATGCCGCACACAGGGCAGTAACTATGGCTGCCGTCAGGAAAGTGGTGGCCAGTCCTATCCTCTGTGCTATCCATCCGCCGGCTATCTTGCCAGCCATGGTGACCATACCTGCTGCCAGTATCATCATTGATGAGTGGGGCAACTGGCCGTTGAGCGTAGAACCAGCATGAGAGCGCACCATTACGATGGCCATCAGCGCCATCACCATAATGCAGGAGAATGCCACAGAGATGTCAATACGCGTGTAGATGTCGCCGTTGAGAGTGCGCCGCATGGCATGATGCAGCGGTTCGCCAGTGGCAAAGAGCGGTTTGTTCATATCCTCACTGCGCAGATATATCAGCGTAAGCCAGCAGATGCTGATTGTCAATATCCATGCAAGAGCCCAGGAAGCGAGCACCGAACCGAGCGATAACCCTACCGCCCCGGTGGATACGAATACGCCGAGCCATCGTATGTCGTTGCAGGTCAGCAGTGACGTAAGACGCCCAGCCCATACGTGGAAGGTGGAATTGCCCAGCCCGAGCAGAGCGATTACGGCATACATCATAGTGCCTTGGGAATCCATAGGTGGGTTGCAGAACCCTGACCACGCCAGTATTATGACCACGGCGGTGAGCAATACGCAGTGTAGCAGTGCAAACTTCTCCGCGCGGCAGTTGTCTGCCAGCCAGCCAGTGAGTGGCTGTGTCAGAAAAGCCATGACGTTATATGCAAAGTAAAGACCAAGTATGTTGCCGGAACCACCATAGCGCTCTGATAGCATACATAGGCAGCAGATACACAATGCATCAACAATCATGTGCATAAGTGGCAGTATGGTCTTCGTAGATTTCATTCGGGCGTATAGGTATAGTGATTACTTTATCGAACAGAGGAAGGCTTTTGCTGAGCCAAACCTTAGATTAAGGTCGAGCCTTACGGGTATGTGGCGCTTGTCGTCGGTAACGAAGAACTTCACTATCTCCTTGTATTTCTTGTTCTCCAGTTCCTGATATGACAGCACAAGACACTGGTATTTCACCCCATTGTCGCCCTTTACTTGCTTCTTTCCCTTATATACTATGCGGGCCTTGGTAAGCTGCGAACCTCCTGCTATGCTAACATTCTCGGCGTGTCCTACCTTCCAGTTGGCAGTATTGTAGTTGCGTATGCGCTGAAAACTGTTAATCATGTCGCTGACACAGGTGTTGTACGTGTACTCCTGCTTATCGCGTGTGCCGTCAGAGTGCAGGTGTTTCAGCGTGGTCTTGCATTTGCCTCCGGGGTAAGTGTACCATACCTCGTCAACGTAGTAGCGCTTACCTTCGCGTGCTCCCTTGCGATAATATATAGGAGTGAGTTCCGGTGAGAAGTAAGCCATGATGGTATCACGCATCATGAAGTACCTATCTACCTTTGTTGAAGACTTCGTAACGAGGCTTGTGCGATAAGCCGACTTTCCCTTATAGTTGAAGGGCTGAGTAATCATTGATGCCGTTCCGGCCTTAATCCATACAAACTGCCAGTTGAAGTAGAGGTTGTAGTTTATTCCCTCGTAGCCAGAGAAAGCCTGATTATGATAAGTACACTGTGCTGCTGATGGCTGCACTGAAAGCAGAGAGAGCGTCACAAGCAGCATACTGATTAACGAGACGTGGCGTAAACAGCCTCTTCTGCGGTCAGTCACACCATGGATTATCTTCTCATAATGTAGTGTAATCATAGTTTCCGGTTTTTGATTTCCTGCTTCCCGGCGCGTTATTTCTCCGGAGGGGTGACGCCTAACTCCTTCGCGCGGTCAGCATTCCTGTTCTTAATGGTTTTCTTCTTCTCTCCTTTCTGCTTGGTAATCTGTTCTGGTTTCTGCTTATACAACGGCCTTGATGTCAACTGCCACTGCTTGGTATAGTCCCACTTTGCCTTACATTCGATAAGTTCGTTGTAGTAATATACCTCCTCTGGCTGTATGTCGTTGTAGTAATCACCTGTATCCCAGACACCGTTGTGGTTGCGGTCGATGATTGCACGCATATAATAACTGCCCGCTGCAATGTAGTAGAACTCAGCCGTTCCGCCCTTGGCCACTACCGTGCGAACGGGTTTGTCGCCCTTGTCTATGAGTTGCACGATTATGTCGCTGCTGTCAGTCGGCAGGGGTGAGATGTTGACAAAGAGCGAAGCGTAGTCCTCAAGGTTCGCTACCACGATACCGGTCTTGTAGGCTTCCGCCACATGACCGTAGATATCCTCAAATGCTGCACTGTCAACCTCAAACGAATATTTTGCTCCTGGTATCCACTCCGTGTAAACCTCCCAGTTGCGCTGCGTAGGCAGCGAGTCGGTAGTGTGTAGTGTCATTGGTGAGCGGAACCACATCGAGTCTTGCTCTACGTAGAGATGCACCGCTGACGTGTCAACCCTTGCCATAGGGTAGGGGAATGATATGCGTATGTTCTCATCGGGCGAGATTTGCTGTTTTATGTCATACTTGGGCAGAAGTCTGACGGGTGGCATAAGGGTGTCAATCTCCGGCAGACTTGAGAAGTCCTCTTCTCCGGCCCGTCGCATACGCTCAAGTTGCTTCTCGCGTTCCTTTAGCTTCTTCTCGATGTTCTTATTCCATTCATCTTGTTCCTCCTTCAACTTCTTCATTCGCTTGGCATAAGAGGTCTTTGGCAGCACCTCCAGCGTGTCTTTGGTTATCTGCAGCGTGTTGGCAGTATCCGTTTGCAGCGTAACCATCTCCACAAGGAGCGTGTCAGTGTTGATTAAAGACGTGTCGCGAAGCCAGTAGGTGATGGTATCACCTTTCGATGAATACTCGATGTCGCGCTGGTCAATGGTAGCGTCGGTGTCGAGTAGTCTCAGCGAGGGTAGCGTTGCTATGCCAGAATCGGCAAACCTCTTTAGGGAATCGCTGCTGATAGGGGCAGAGAAGAATAGCGTGAAGTGGTCGGCATCCGTGCGGTCAAACTTGATGAAGTGACGGTCTGTCTGTTCATGCATGAATGCTCGCAGCACGATATTGTCGGGCATGAAGTGCGTATAAGGCACTCGCTTTATGTCCTTGATGTGCAGTTCGTCAAGCCACAGCGTGTCCTGCCGGTGGTCAAGGAAATGGGATGGCGTAATCCTGTCGTGGGAGAAAGCCATCATCTCACTGCGTTGTGAGAAACGATAGTCGCCATCTACGTCTTCTATTGCGCATACGCAGTATGTGCCTGGGGCGATGCCACGTATGACAAAATGCCCACGAGAGTCCGTGCGCGATACCCTGAGCAGCGTCTGTGCGGTGTCAGACTTAGCCGTATCCACAAGTCCAACGAGTATTCCCTTCACTGGTTCGAGGTCTTCCGCATTCAGCACGTAGCCGGAACACTCCATGGTGTCAATATCTTCGCCCGTAGAGAAACTGTAAGTATAGTTGCCCATGGGATTGCCTTCGTTATTGTCGCTGATGGCATCGGAGAAGTCTATGGTGTAGGTCGTGTTGGGCTTGAGCGAGTCAATCAGGTTGATAGTGATGCGTTTCCCCTGCGTCTTTATCTCTGGTTGCTCCATCTGCGGTGGCGAGATTACAACCTTTTCTGATACATTCTCTATCTTTATGTACTCATTGAAGTAGATAGAGATGTGTTTCTGCGTTACGCCTGTCTCTCTGTCTTCTGGCGATGCGCCGATGACCCGCGGCGGGGTCTCGTCGTACCAGCCTCCGTCAGGCGCACCCATGCGGGCGCAGGCTGACAGTAGGACTGTCAGTATGAAGAGTGAAAAGTGAAGAGTGAAAAATACCTTGGCGATGTTTCTCACTGTCTTGCCTGTTCGCTTTTCATCCTTTATGTTATTGCCTGTCGTTATTATCTTACTCAATTTGTAACTTGTATTATTCACTTTCCACTATTCGTTTTTCACTATCCTTTCGCTATGAGCGAGAGAAGCTCCTCCACATACTGCCTTGAGTTGGAGAGACGCGGCACCTTGTTCTGTCCTCCCAGTTTGCCTTTGCCCTTCAACCACTGCTCAAATGTGCCTTCGTTTGCTACGACAAGGTCGAGTCTGACCATGTTGATGTCCTTGAAGCGTTTAGCTTCATAATCGCTGTTTAACTGCTGCAGGCGTGCATCGAGTATGTCAGCAAACTGCTCTATGTCATCAGGACGCTTTGAAAACTCCACTATCCATTGGTGATGCGGTACCACACCTTCCGAGCGATGCACTGGAGCTGCAGTGTATTCCCTTACCTCTGCCCCTGTTTTCTCGCACGCATAGTGTAGAGCCTGGTCGGCATTATCCACGATAAGTTCTTCGCCAAAGGCATTTATAAAACTCTTGGTTCGGCCTGTTATGAAGAATTTGTAAGGCTTCTTTGATGTGAACTTCACCGTGTCGCCAATCATGTAGCGCCACAATCCGCAAGAGGTTGATATAATCATAGCATAGTTCTTGCCTATCTCTACACCCTCAAGAGGCACTACCTTCGTAGTATCCGTAAGCCTTCCGCTGTCATCTATTGCTTCTATCGGTGCAAACTCATAGAATACATCGTAGTCAAGCATAAGGAGCATGGCAGGGTCGAGAGGGTCGCTCTGTATGCCGAAGAACCCTTCTGAGGCGTTGTACGTCTCCATATAGTGCATGTCGGGCTTGGTAATAAGATGCTCATATTGCTTGCGGTATGGTGTGAAGGCAATGCCTCCGTGGAAGAATACCTCAAGATTAGGCCACACCTCTTGCAAGTGTTGCTTGCCGCTAAGCTCCATGACGCGCGTCAGTACCGACATCATCCACGATGGAACGCCGCTCAGATTGGTGATGTTCTTCGTCAGACACTGTCGTGCTATCTGCTCACGCTTTACCTCAAAGTCAGAGATTAGTGCTGTATTCTTGTCAGGAACGCGTATGAGATTTACCGCAGGATTGATGTTTTCTATCAGAATAGCCGACAAATCGCCAACGAGTGAGTTAGCTACGTTATAGTTTGGAGCGTGTGAACCGCCCAGAATAAGTGCACGTCCGTCAAACAATCGGCTTTTGGGATTATTCTTAAGATACAGTGCTACCACGTCGGAACCGCCGGCATAGTGTATGCGTTTGAGCCCTTCGCTTGATACAGGAATGAACTTCGACTTGTCATTAGTGGTGCCGGAAGACTTTGCATACCACTTCACCTGTCCGGGCCATAACACGTCTCGCTCGCCATGGCGCATGAGATCAATGTCGGCTTTGAGTTCTTCGTATGTGTTGACAGGTACGAGACGGGCGAAATCCTCATACGATTGTATCTTTGAGAAAGCGTGGTTGCTTCCATATCGGGTGTCGGCAGCTCTACTGATGAGATGCGAAAGCACACGTTGCTGCAACTCTGCAGGAACCGTTATGTGTTTTTCCAATTCGTGCTGACGTTTGATAAACGCCAGTCGTGCTATAGATGTTATTCCCATAGGATGAGTTCTTATTCTGTTATTATGGGCTATTAGTATCCCTTACAACTTGCAAAGGTAAGCACTTTTCTTCGTTTACAGAAATTTATTAGTTAAATTTAACTATACAGGCAGCGAGAAATTCCCTTTTACGTAATCGGCAACTGGTATGCTGATGTATGTTTCCTCTGTGCGCATATACTTGATTAGAATAGAGAATACGGGTGTTTGACAGAGCAGTTTGGCATTTCCGAAGATAAACAAGTGACATCTTGCGCGCGTCATTGCTACGTTGAGTTTACGGTCAATAAGATGTCCTTGCTCTTCAAACACGTTGGCTGTGAGGAAATCAAGCTGGTAATACCGTTGTACGGTGAAGCCATACAGGATATAGTCCCGTTGGCTACCTTGGTATCTTTCCACGGTATCTATGGTGATATTGCGCAGTGTTTCGATGCCCGTCAGCTCCAGATGCTTGCGTATCTCGGCAATCTGGTTGCGGTAAGGCACTATCACCCCCACGGTGGTCAGTGGCGAAAAATGCTCTTTCTCCTTACGGTATATGCTGACGATGGTGGCTGTTATGGCCTCGGCTTCGCAGCGATTGACCTTGTCAGACGGACTGTTCTCCGGACTTTCCACATCTACGAAGGCCGTGCGTCGTGTGGCAATCAATTTCTCTATGCCGTTGCTGCAGAGGATATCTGCATTGAGCGTCTCCGTCTGATGTGGCAGAGGCACTTCCTGTAGTCGCCCGTCATAGAAGGCACGGCTTGGATACAGTGCTATGTCATGGTGCATACGTCCCTGGCGTGTGAGCATATACACGCAATCCGGACGGTCAGAGTAGCGGCGGAGCAGTCGCTCGAAGAGTGACAGACGGCAATCGGTAAGGCCGATGGATTGTAGCAGTTGGTCGTTAACGCGAGAGTCCTCCTCACGCTGTTGCACTACGGCAGGCAGCTGCTTGTGGTCGCCTATCATCACAATCTTGCGTATGGCGCAGTCTCCTTTGTCATCAGTAGCACTGAGCAAGCCTACGAGATGCGGCTCAAGTATCTGCGAAGCCTCGTCGATGATAGCCAAGGAGAAAGAGCGCAGGCGGAAGATTGCGCTGGCAGCGTTAAGCGATGTTGTCGTGCCCACTATCACACGTGCCTCTGTCAGCAGCTGACGCAATTCACGTATGTTGCTGCAATCAGCCGACTTCTCCTCTAACAGATAAGGGCGAAAACGCTCCTCGCAGGCCAGACGGTTGCCAAGACGTATGAAGTCGATGCCCTCATCGGCGAGTTTGCCGCATATCTCGTCAACCGCACGGTTCGTGTAAGACATGAGCAGCACGCTCGATGCCTCGTGCATCAGTTCCTCACGCACGGTGTTAAGCATACCATACGAGGTCTTGCCCGTACCTGGTGGGCCGATAATCAGAAACAGTTCCTTTGCCTGACGCACTCGCAGAGCCAGAGGATTGAAAGCCCCATAGTCGCCCGTCAGCGTCAGATGGCTGTCAGTCTGAGGCTCGCGCTGGCATAAGAGCAAGTCTCTTCTCTCTTGTGGAGCACGCAAGAAAGCGTGCAGAGCGCGGTATAGCGAAGTGAAAGAGGACTCAAAGAAATCGTGTTCGATGGCCCACTTCCGCTCTCCTTTGCGCCAGAACACGCCGCCACCAGCCTGCGTACTGCGCAGTAATAGCGTGATAGTGTCGTCTGTTATCTTCTCTATCGTGGAGCGAAACGCCATCGTTCGTCTTACGTCAGGCTCCTGACCCTCATCGTAAGGGTACAGTACCACGATGTCGCCGGGACGGAAGTTGGAAATGTCGTTATCAGGACGCTCGTCGAAGCCGAGCGTCACGCGCTCCACGTTGCCGTGGTCATCGGCAGCAGGAGATAGCAGTCGTAGGTCGCAGTAGATGTTGCCGGCAAGCAGTTTGTCATCAAGTGTGCTGTACCATTTATCGGCAAAGCCGGAGTTCTCCTTCGTCTGATTGCCGATTTTAGCCATAAGATGCTCCGTAGCCACAAACCTTAGCATACGCAGGAAGTAGGTGCGCTCAAGTTCCGTGGCATCGTGTATGGGCTGTAAGAGGGCATTCAACTCAGGCTTCTGGTAAGCCTCCCACAATCTTCCGGCAGAATGTAGGTCGTTGATGGCATCGGCGGTGAGCGTATTGAGTACGCTGAGACCATCGCGTGTGTAGCCGAACTCAGCCGCAGCGATGCCGTTGCGCACTTTTACTGCTTCGAAAACCAGCTGTGGTGCGTACGCCATGCTGATGAGACCGTTGGCATATTTCGAGTAGAACAGATAGCAGAACAGACTTCTGCGGTTGCGTTCATACTGCTCACGGTTATTGTATCTGAGCAAAAGCATATACAGCAGCAACTGCACGTAGTGCTTCTCCTGCGGTCTGGGCGTGTCGGGCTCGCTCTGTGGCCAGCCGCCCTTGCCCGATTTCTGCTCTATGAGTACGCGCTCATCCATCTGCAAGAAGTCCATACGCCCCTGCAAACCGAGCATCTCTGAGAAAAAAGAAGGCTCCACCATGATTTCCGTTGAGTCGAACTTGTCGATGCCGTTGCCCTGCAGGGCGGCGGGTAGTGTCTCCATAAGTGCGCGACGTATGTTCTGCTTCTGTCGCTGCGCCTCCTGATGAAAGTCCTGAGCCATGTCGGTAGTGGCAAGCGTCAGTGCGTTGGAGCGAAAGAAATCGCCCACGCTGTCGCGATAAGGACGGTCGTCAGGCTGCAGGCGTAAGGTCTCGTCGAGCAACTGTCCGGCAAGGTTTCCCAAAAGTATAGCCGAAGAACTCGCAGCAGGTTTCAGCCTGTTGAGTAAATGAATTAGCGGCGAGTGGGAATACGTCTCGAAACAGGCAGCTACAGACGATATGTCAACCAGATAGTCAGGCTCTACGATTATCAGCTCCGGGTAAAGCACGCCGTCAGCCTCTCGCGGTCGTATGATGTTGAGTTGCGTGCCCTCTGTGACTATGTCTTTCAGATAAGCCCAGTCCCAATCTGCGTAGGCGGCATTTTCATTGCGACCGTAGTAGTGTATTTTCAGTTCGCTGGCAGTGGCACTGTCAGCAGTAGCATATATATAGGTATCGTCCACGCTCTTTACCATTACGCGCATATACTCGCTGAGCAAGTGCTTGGCCTCTTTCTTCTCGTCAGGAGGAAAGATTGCCGTCAGGTCGGAAGGAGTGTCGATGGAATATACCAACGCTATGAACTGACATACGGCCTTCATATCGTGCATGAAGTCAGAGTGTAGCACGGCGGTGTGCGCCGTGACATTCTGGCGCATCCTTATGCGTGCGGTGTTGACGCTGATGATGAGTGCCGTGTCGGCCTTATGGTGCTTCAGCAGGTATTCGGTCTTGGCAAACGTGCCGCCGAAGCGCAGTCCCGGTCGGTTAGTGCGCTCGTCGATGCAGCGTATGAAGATGCGTCGCAGCTGTCGGTAGGCGGTAGCCGTTGACTCGTTAGCGGTTTTTACTGCTTGTCGCAGGTCATCGAAAAGGCGTTCGCCTGTTATCATTTCCATGCTATTCATAATAGGCTGTTTCAGAGAGTGTTATACTTATATGCGTAATCAGCACCCGATTACGTTGTAATCAGATGCTGATTAGGATGTAATAGCTATCATATTACTTGGTAATCGGATAGCGATTGCAGTGGGCTATTTACCAATAACCTTGTATGTCTGTGTATGTCACTTGCTGTCAGTGACTTTCAGTTCGTCTGTTCGTATTATGTAGCCCCGCACGCTATGTTATTGCGCTTTGCTGAGGAAGATGTTCACGATGCCGTTGGCATCGGACATGGTTATTATGCCGTCGCCGTTTACGTCGGCAGCGTCAATGTCAACCTCTGCCATGCCGAGAAACGCTCCCACGACCATGTTGGCATCAGCCATGGTGACGTGACTGTCGGCATTCACGTCGCCAAGCGGCATCTTCGCGTCCACCCGTACCGTGAGGCCGTATATCTTCACGGCATCATCATTGGCGTATGCTGTAGCGTCAGTGCTGGCCATGGCGCTGGCCTTGCTACTTGCACTGCCAGACACTGGCGCACCATATATAAATATGCGCGTAGATTTCTTTACGTTATAAGGTATCTCTTGTTGGCTGCGGCTCGTGGACTCCAGTTGCTCAGGGTCGTCCTGCCCCGCCTTTACGTATATGGCGCGGCTGCCCAGTGTCTGGCAGTCGAGTGTTATGCTGCCCCTGCCCGCCGGCACCTTCACCATGAGGCCGTTGAACTGGTTCTTCATCGTCAGGTCATCGGCGTTGTTGGCTGTGGCTGCGGCGAGGCCGTCGACAGTTGGTGTAGAGTTGATGATGAGGCAGCCCTCAGAGGCGTTGTATCCGTCGCCGCTCACCTCCGTGTCAAGCGTGGCATATACGCTGCCAAGCATCTTGCTTGTCAGGTCAGTGCTCTCGGTTACGGTCTGGCTCATGCTCATTGTCGTGGTCTGGCTTACGGCCTTGGCGTCAGACGCTCCGTCAAACTGCTCTGTCTGTAAGAATACCGTGGCCCATGTCTTCTCGGCCTTGTAGGCACTCAGCGTTCCGTTGGGCACCTTCAGCAGCGGAATTTGGTTGCTTGTGTAGTAGTTCCAGGTTACTTTGCCATCCTCGCCGCGCTCGCTACTGTAGCTCATGTCGCCAAAGGGATTGACGTCAGCTGACCCACTGGTTGATATGTATTCAGCCCCAAGCACCCACAGAGCCATTGGCTCCCTGATGTAGGACGACACATATTGTAAATTCCTACAGTCAAGAGCCCTGTCGCCGATATGCTTGAGTGATGACGGCAGGTCGATATGGATAAGCGACGAGCAATTCTGAAAAGCATGGTCACCGATAGTCTCCACGGTGCTTGCCATCTCGACGCGGGCGAGGTTCTCGCAGGCATAAAACATGCTTGCTGGTATGTTTCTCACTCCCTCGCCTATCACGACGCGTACAAGGCTTTCCGGGAATATTCTTGTGTAACCGCTTGAGCCGTCGGTGCGTTCTATATACCTCTCTTCAGCGTCAATGGCGTTGTAGTTTACGCGCACCAGTGACGAGCCTTCAAATGCCCCACGCTCAATGAGTGCCACGCTCTTCGGTATGGTGACGCGGCGCAGTTTGCTGTTGGCCAGTGCTCCCTCTCGTATTATCTCCAGGTTGTCGGGCAGTTCGATGCTGCTGACCGGCGTGTCCTTCAGGCATTCCTTGCCCAGTATGCGTAGTGTTGAGGGCAGTGTGACGGTGGCTCCCCACTCTGACGAGTGCGAATTGCCGTAGGGATTGTGGTTGGTGAGGAAACCGTCTGCCAGACTTACCGTCCCCTCCTTTATCTTTATGCTGCTGCCCCCGGTGAAGGTGTAGGCCACCTTGCCAATGTATTTCACGCCGTCCTCGGCTGTCATGTTCTCTATGTATGGCACGTGGTACTGACCTACGCCATAGTCCAGTTTACCGAAGAAGGCGAACTTTCCGATTTCTTCCAGGGAGTTAGGCACGGTAATGTCATCGAGTTTGTCGTTGCCACTGAATGCTCTGCTGCCTATCACCCTGATGCCCTCCTGCATTACCAGCGTCTTGATGGCGCAGTCGCTGAATGCATTGCTGCCTATCACCTCCACCGTACCGGGTATGGTGACAGAGGTCAGCCACTTGCAGTTGCTGAAGGCACCAGCAGGAATTGAGGTTATGCCGCTGTTCAGGTTTACGCTTGAGATGTTTGTACCCTGCAGGCATCCCTCTCCCAGTTCTGTTATCTTGCTTATGTCGATTGTGCTGAAGCCAATGCCCATCAGGGCGTAGTTGCCAAGGCGGGTCACCGTGGACGGCAGTGCCACGCCTTTCAGGCGGCAGCCGCCCTCATAGTCAAAGTCGCTCAGGTAGAAGGCATTGTCGCCCACATACTCAGGTGCGGTGGGAAACTCCACCTTCTCTACGGGTGTGCCAGAGAGTATGCACTCGCCGATGCCCTTCAGCTGCTTAGGCAGTTTTATCTGCTTTAGCAACGGCATGTTGCAGAAGGCATAGCTCAGGTCGTTCCTGCGATACAAAATGGTGCTGTATGACGTTACGCCGGTGCGGCCTCCGTCGCCCGCCTCTTCCTCGTTCTCGGCAGAGAGGGTATATGTGTGGTATTCATAAACCTGAAAACCGCCAAACGTGCCGCTGGTCTTGTTGCGCACGTAGGTGTAGTAAGGCTCGTCGTCATATACCAGCTCTACGTCAGAGAGGTCTATGTATTGCAGCTGCGACACCCAGCCTTTCTGCTCCTGCAGGTATGCCAGGTCTGCACCGCCCAGCTTGCCCCTTACCGTAAGGAAGTCCACCACGTCATAGTCGCCGGCCTCGGCGGCAGCAGCGAGGCGCTGCTTCAGCATGCCGGCGGCCGGCACGCTCACTATGGCGTGAGTGCCGGAGGTGAGGTCGATGTCGGCCAGCTCTGTCTTTTGCTCTTCTTCGGCATATTCAGGGTCATCATTCTTCTGCTCGTATATGGCGATAGTGCCATAGTTGCCATTGTTGTTCAGCGTGACCTTTACCCAGTATGTATAAAAGAGTCGACCTGTGAACAAGAAATCCTGATAGTATTTGAAGTTCCCGAAGATGCCTTTCTCCTCGCCTACGCAGATATCCATGCCATCTGCGCTGAAATGATAGCGCTTTATGTCGTCCCATCCGTCAGAGGTGGAGGCTAACTTCGTGGTGATGGCAAACCAATTGTTCTGAAACGTGACATAGCCCGTATAGCTACCGTTCTCGTCCTTCTGTAGAGTGGCAGAGGCGTGGTCGGCCTCCATCGTGCCGTCGGTGCCTATCAGGTACACGGCATCTTGCGCCTGTGTGGTCAGCTGCAGTGACAGCAGCAATAGCGTGTAAAGTAGTTTTTTCATAATTATGGTAGGTTTTAAGGTTTCTGCGGTCGTCTCGCCAGTCTGTGGCTTTCGTCCTTGTGCCGGTTTGTCGTCTGTAGGGCGTGGGGCAAAGGCAAGAGCTGTGCCGGTAAGACGTTTCCAGCCGTAAAGTTAGCAAAAAATATGTTTTCATGCAAATGTTTCGCTCGCTTTTCTCTTGTAACCCTCGCATTTTTGTTTAATTGAACCATCATATTGTTAGTTTGAAGCATCCTCGTGGCTATTTTGCTTCTCGCTCATTGTGATTTGTAATCCCTGTGCTGCGAGCATGAGGATATGTAATCCGATTAATAAGTTTGCGCTTGATACGACTGAGGTGTTTTATTTGCTCACAATAGGCAAGGAAAGCGGTCGGGCCGTAATCAGCCGCCGATTGTAACGATCTGCCTAAGACTCTGGTCTTAACCCTATATTCCGCAGCACTTTAATTTAACTTTCTTTATAAGTTCTTGAGCAACAAAATGTTCTTCGACGAGCGAAGCGGCAGAGCCGAGCGGCTCAGGATTTTGTCATGTCAGATTTTTCACTTACCTTAGTGCTGCAAATCAAGACAAGCAAAAAATAATCAATGACATGGCAAAGATACAACAAAAATCTGAAAAAATCAGTGCTTTTGGCGGAATATTTTTCGTTTTGGACAAATTTGACCGTATTCTGTCCTCTGTAATCGACTCCCACTTGGGGCTTCGCAGTACGCTG
>OCVV011264149.1_pt1 | contig 47103 bp, 45 predicted proteins | sample 1539721 | NCBI WGS metagenome assembly OCVV01 (sample SAMN02144230, study PRJEB22623) | gut metagenome | biome: sheep rumen | host: Ovis aries | place: New Zealand | reverse complement strand
ATTTTTTTCCTTCCTCTCTTTATTATAATTAAATACTACCACACTATTTTAGTATAGTCAATTATTGAATTATTATTATATTTAAAAAAATTGAACTTTATGTAAAGTTCAATTAATATACTATTACTGCACCTTTTTGATTAGTTGTAAAGTATTTATTATTCATTTCCATTCTTAATTTATCGTAATTTCCATCTCGTAATAAATCAGTCATTACTTCGTCACCTTTTACAACTAAATCATATCTTCCACTTTCATCAAGTGATGTACTTTTTGCAATATTTATTCCTCTATTATCTGCTACTGAATTATCTTCTGTATTTTTACATTCATCATCAGAACATGATACAAGATGTACATAATATACATAATCATATACTTCTGGCATATCATTTATTGGCTCTTTTGTTATAGCAATAAATGAGTCTTTTAATGAATAATATGTATCAAAGGAAGACACTTCTAGATCTAGATTCTTTATCTTATTTAATGGAAATACAACTATTGTATTTGAATCTGGCCATTCATATTTCGGATTACTTCTTATAGTATATTCTGCTGATGTTATTGCTCTTTGTGCATCTTTAATAAATGTATCTCTTCTATTTTTATCTAATGTTGCAACAATATTAGGAATCGCTATTGTCATTATAACTCCTAATATTACTATAACCGCTATCAATTCTATTAAAGTAAAACCCTTACTATTCTTCTTATTTTTCATAAAATCACCATACCTTAATAAAATTATAATATTTTTACAATTCTTTTTCAATAAATATATCATAAAAAAAAGAACTGATAGACAGTTCTATTTTTGAAGCATGCTCATTAAATTTACTTTAAACATATCTTTTTCTGGATTACTTTTAGAAATCATTACACCTTTATATGTTGATAATTCTGCACGATGTCCTTCATCTAGTATTCCTTCTGGAGTAATATTAGTAAGAAGTACTATTTTATTATCCTCATATACTGTATAATGTAGTCTAATTTGTCCATGAACTTTAGCAAATAATTCTGCTGTTGGTAACTTTAATTCATATGATTTAGTATTTTCTTTCTTTGAAACTGAGACTAGTTCTCCTAAGAAGTTACCATTTCTTATTTCTGGATAAAATTCAAAAGTTAATTTTTTGTAAGCAAACATATTATATTTTCTTAATGTTCTTTCTTTTTTTCTAAAATCATTCTCATTTTGATATTCAAAAATATAACTTTGTTTCATAGTATTCAACCCCCTACATTTACATCTATAACCCCAATTTTTTAGATGTGAATGTATTATAACACACTTTACATAAATTGTCAAATATTTTTGCTTTTTTGTGTTTTTTTATTCTCCATTATAATATCTATTTACTTTAATTTCTGATTTTATCAATTCGACTTCATTTATTTTTGTATTAACTGGTATATATAATTCTTTTAATTCTTCACAATTTTCAAATACATTATTTTCAATTTCATTTAGTTTAGAAGCTCTAGATATATATACTGTAGATAAATTGTTGCAATTTTTAAAAGCTTCTCTTTTAATTTTTGTAACTGTATCTGGTATATTTATTGATCTTAAGTTTTGACAATTATAAAAAGTTTTCTTCTCAATTGTCTTTATTTTATCATTTAATTCAATTGTCTTTAAGTTTTTACAATTCATAAATGTTCCTTTGCCTAAATATTTTAATTCAACAGGTATATTTATTTTCTTTAAGCTTTCATCATTTGCAAAGGCATATGAATTAATCTCTTTAATTGAATTTGGAAGCCTTACTTCTTTAAGATTATATAAATTTCTAAATGCTCTTGTTTCTATTCCTATCACTGGTTTTCCATTGTATATACTTGGTATAATTGCTTTTTCATTATTTGTTAATCCTAAAGTATATGTGCTTACTAAATATCCACTATTATCATTAGTTAATTTATAAAATATTCTTGGTTCTCTAAAGTAGATTAATGGTATTATTATTGATAATATAATTCCTATTGTAAAAATATATTTGCTAGTATCTTTAACTAATGTGCTTTCAATACTTTTAATGGCATCTATTACATTTTCATTTGATCTAGAATTAATTTCTTTTAATAAGTAATTTGATAAGCTTGTTTTTTTAGAAAAGAATGCTAGAAGTAATATTATAATTGCATTGAATAAATAAAAATATTCATTTAAATGAAAAAATATTGATATCATAAATATAAATAAATATGCTACTAGTAAAGTATTTAAATATAATCTTTTTGTGTGCAATTTATTTGGTAATGTTCCTTTTAAACCTATTATTTTCTTGTTTAAATAATATTTTAATAGTTTCTTTTCACTTGATTTATTCTTAAATGGATTTATATTTTTTGCATATACAAAAGTCTCACTTGATTTTATATGACAGTTAGGGCATAGTTCTTCATCAATTCCTACTGGATTTCCACAATTCATACAAAAACCAATTATATTTTTGGTTTTAGTCTTATGACCACAATTTGGGCATAATTTATTGTATTTACTTATTACGTGGTTGCATTTACTACATCTTAAGAATTCATCTTCGTCTATTTTAATTTTAGATTCTTGTTCAAATAATAATAATCTTCTTAATATTTTTTTTGGTCGAAGTATGCATATTATCATGAATACTGAAAAATCTATTATTACTCCTGGTATTGTTAATAAGCCATAAAATAATATAGTCATAATTACTCTCATATATATGAAATTATTTAATACAATCTTTTGCGTTTTTTGTAAATCTAGTATTCTTCTTATAAAGGAATAGTAAATATAACTAAATATTAAACTTAGCAGTATGCTAAAAAAATATAATACTAAAATTGTTTCTTCCATATAAAAACCTCTATATTATATTTTCATTATATCATAATATAGAGATTATTTATTAACATACTTCTATAAGAAATTTTATTGCAGTTTTTTCTTTTTCATCTATGTAGGTTTCTACAAAAGATGGTATACAAGATATATTTTTACCAGTTGGTGCTAAAAGTCCTCTACAAATTATTATTGATTTTACTAATTGGTTTAGTGCTCCTGCTCCAATTACTTGTACTTCTATTTTCTCTTCTTTCCTTAAAAGATTTGCTAATGCTCCTGCTACTTTATTTGAATTTGATTTACTTGATACTTTTATTATTTCCATATTATTTATCCTTTCTATTTAAATAATATGAATTTTATACTTTAATAATAACAAAAAAAGATGATTTTCATCATCTTTTAGAATTCTAATCTTTCAACTTCATCATTTTTTGTTTCTGGAAGTGGAGATTCAATTACTGGTGCTACAGTTGGTGTTTCTACTACTGGTGTAGGTTGTACTGGTGCAACAGGAGTTGTAACTACTTCTGGTACAGTTGGAACTACAGCAGGAGTTTCTACTACTGGCACTGGAGCAACTGGTTGAGTTGCTACTACTGGAGCTACAGATGGAATTTCTACAACTGGTGCAACAGTAGGTGTTTCTACTACTGTTTTTGGTTCTGCATTATATGCTGCATTAACATTTGCAGTAGGTATTGGTGAAGTATTTTCTAATGGATTTGCTCCGCCATATATTTCTCTTGGTTTTTCTTCCAAAACTTCAGGTTTTAAAACTTCAGGGCTTACACCACCATAAACAGTTGGCTGTACTGGAGCTTCAACTGGTGCAACAGTTGGAACTTCAGTTGGTGTTGTCTCAAGTGTTTCAGGTACTACTGGTGTTGGTGTATTAAGTGTTTCAGTTACCACTGGTGCGCTCGGTTCAAGACTTTCTACTACTGGTGCAGTAGGAACTTCTGCTGGTGCTACAACTGGTGCTTCTACTGGGGTTGTTTCATTGAAATTAATAGTTTCAGCGACTTGAGCAACTGGAACTTCTTGTACTCCGTCTCCTTCACTTGGAACTACAACTGGTGTAGCATTTATTGATTCAACTACTGGTGTTTGAGTCTCTACTGTTGTTTCTGTTGTAGTTTCAGTTTGAGTTGTAGGTTGAACGGTTTCAGTAGTTTGAGTTTCGTTAGTATTACTTGCAACTTCGCTAGTTGTTTTTCCTTTCTTGTTCTCAATCAAAAGCATTACTACTCCGATAACAAGGAATACAATTCCTATAATTATTAGTATCCCTGGTCTAGAAGTAATAAACTCTTGAAAATCAAAACTTAAAAATTCAAAAATATTCATATCTATCCTTCTTCCCTAATCTATTCTAATAAAATGATAACAAAATTTAATCTTAATTGCAAGTGATATTTTATATTTTAATATCAAAGATTTGCCACACTTTATTTTTAGGAGGTAAACATCTAAATTTCATCATTTCTCTCTTCACTGGATGCATAAATTCAACCTCATATGCCCATAATGATATTTGGTTTTTATCAACTATTCCATATCTTTGATCACCATATAAAGCATGATTTCTACTTGCAAATTGTACTCTTATTTGATGATGCCTACCTGTTAGTAATAATATTTCTACTAATGATAAATTATTACTTTTATTTTCATCTATAACTTTATATTTTAGTGCTGAATATTTTCCATTTTCTTTATTTGTAATTGAAGTATTACCATTTTCATCTTTTAATAAATAATCTTCAAAAATTCCTTCTTTTTCTTTAAATAATCCATTTACTATGGCTAAATATTTTTTGCTGAAATCATGTTTTTTTATCATTTCAGATAATCTAGATGCTGCCTTAGAACTTTTAGCAAATACCATTACTCCTCCAACTGGTCTATCTAGTCTATGGACTAATCCTAAGTATACATTTCCTGGCTTTTTATATTTCTTTTTTATATAATCTTTTATTAAAGTAACCATATCAATATCGCCAGTTGAATCTTTTTGACTTAATACATTGTAAGGTTTTACTACTACAATTATATGGTTATCTTCATATAGTATTTCTATCTTATTCATTTGATTCAAACCTTGAACATATTCCACATGGAAGCACTAAATTACTTTTTTGTATTTTAAGTCCTATTTCTTCAGAATATATTTTACCTTTATATTTTTTTCCAATTGTTAATTCTAAGACATTTTTAAATATTTCTTTTGAAAGACCCGTAGAATATGAATTTATGATAAAAAATATTGGATTATCACTTAAAATATTGCTGCAAAGTTCTACTAGTTTGTATAAATCTTTTTCAATATCCCATACTTCATTATTTGCTCCCCTTCCATAACTTGGTGGATCCATAACAATTCCGTCATATTTGTTTCCTCTTCTAATTTCTCGATTTACAAATTTTATTACATCATCAACAATGAATCTTACCGGCTTATCTGACAAATTACTTGATTTTACATTTTCTTTAGCCCATTCTACCATTCCTTTTGATGAATCTACATGAACAACACTTGCACCAGCTTTTAAACATGCACAAGTTGCTCCTCCTGTATATGCGAATAGATTTAATACTTTTATATTTCTATTAGATTCTTTTATTTTTTGTGACATAAAATCCCAATTTACGGCTTGTTCCGGAAATAATCCTGTATGTTTAAATCCCATTTGTTTTATATTGAACGTTAAATCTTTATATTTAATTTTCCATGATTCAGGTGTTTTTTTTAGGTTTTCCCAATTTCCTCCGCCTTTATTGCTTCTATGATAATGGGCATTAATGTTGTTATTTTGTTCTCTTAAATTACCACTATCCCATATTATTTGTGGATCTGGTCTTAGTAATATAATGTTTCCCCATCTTTCAAGCTTTTCTCCGTTTGAACAATCAATTAATTCATAATCTTTCCATTCATTTGCTATTATCATATAATCACCTCTTTATTTAATTAAAAAAAAGAACTTAGTCTTTTTTTAGTCCATATTTGTTTCCTAATGCAATTAGTATTCCACCTACACTGTTACCTAATATCATTATTAGTAAGTATAATATTGTGTTAAAATTCCATGCATTAGCAACTGAGAAATAATACATATTTGCAACACAGTGTTCAAAACCACATATTATAAATACTGTGACACATAAAAATACTGCAAAATATCTTCCTACATCTTTTAACTTCTTAAATAAATCTACTGCAAGAAACATTAGCATTCCGCAAAACATAGATAAAACAAAAATACTTAGTAGATTATCGTTTAATTTTGCATCTGCAACTGTTTTTGCAACTTCATGTAATCTATCTCCAAATCTTGTAACTAAAAGTAAATATCCACATGATATAGTTCCAATTAAATTACCAATTAGTGTTAAAAATAATTCCCATAAATAATTAATTTTATTGTCTATTAGATATCCTATTTTACCTGTATATAGATTATATCCATTTACTACTACCATAAATAGGCCTATTCCAAACAAAAATGCTCCTAATTCACTTTTGTTTAAAATTAAAAAAATTGTTCCACCTATACTAATCATTATTCCTGATAGTATTGCTCTTAATAAAATTGCTAAACTTTTATTTTTCATCTTATTACCTCTTTATTTAAATATATCTTTTATTTTTAAGCTTGCTTCATACAAGTCATTTTTCTTTATTTTACTATTAGTACTGCAAATACTTTTAATTGCATCTTTCATGCTACAATCTTCTTTAATCATTGTATCTACTAATAATGCTTCTAGTGATATTTCGGATTTTTCTTCATTTTTTATTTCAATTTCTTTTTCCAAAACTATGACATATTCGCCTTTTTCAATTTTGTCATCATTGGATATTGTTTTGTAAACTTCTTTTATATTTCCAAAAAAACTTCTTTCGTGTATTTTTGTTAAATCAGACGCAATAAAGACATTTGAATTTGGAAATAAATCTTTAAGTTTTTCTATTAGTTTTACTAGTCTTTTTGGAGATTCGTATATTATAAATGTTTTTATTATGCTTTTCTCTATTAATTCAATTTTCTCTTTAAATTTAGTATTATCTGTTGGTAAAAAACCGATAAAGGTAAATTCACTTGTATTCATTCCAGAAATTGATAATGCTGTAATTGATGCACTTGCTCCTGGTACACCATATACTTTAATTCCCTCTTCTTGTGCTTCTTTTACAAGTATATAACCTGGATCTGATATACAAGGTGTTCCTGCATCAGTTATAATTGCTATATTTTTACCATTTTTCAAATTTTCAATTATTGATTTGCTTTTGTCTATTTCATTAAATTTATGATAAGAAATTAGCTTTTTCTTTATATTATAATGATTTAACAATTTAAGTGATTGTCTTGTGTCTTCACATGCAATTATATCTACTGATTTCAATATTTCTAATGCTCTAAATGTAATATCATTTAAATTTCCAATTGGTGTTGCTATAACATATAAAGATCCCATTATCTCACCATTATTATTAAATTATAAATAATTACAATAACAGAGAAAATCATTATTGCTATTGCAAGTTTTTCATAATTATCTAGTTTTCTTTTTTTCATACAATCACCTAAGACGATTTTAACATAAAAAATTAAAAACTACTAGTATTCATTCATTTCTTATGTTATTAGTATTGTTTTTTACTGTTTAAAATTATTTTTTTTGCTTTATTTTGGGCATTTTTTATCTTTATGTCTAATAATAATATTGAAGGTTATGGTTATGATTAAAGAAATTCTTTTATTAAATAAGAAATTTAATGAGGTTAAAAAAATGGGATGGGTCAAATCATTAAGAAACGGAACAACAGGTATAGGATATACTTTTGAAACTCTTTTAGGTAAAAAAGAAGATCGTTCATCGAATCCTGACTATTACGGAATAGAAATTAAAACTATGAAATACTTTAGCAAGAAGAAAATCCATTTATTTAATTTAACTCCAAATAGCAGTCCTCTTATTATAAAGAAAATTATGGAAAAATTTGGATATCCGGATAAAGACTTTCCTGAGTATAAAGTATTTCATGTAAGTTTTAAAGTAAATAAGTTAAAAAGATTAAAAAACGAAATTATTAAATTAAATGTTAATAATGAAAAAAAAGTTATTGAGTTAATAGAACTAGGTAATAATTTTGATTTTGAAAAAGTATTTTTATCGTGGTCATTTGAATCAATAAAAAATGTACTAAATTTAAAGCTTAGTACATTAGCAGTAGTTAAAGCTTGTTATAAAAAAATAGAAAATGAAGATTACTTTTTTTATAATAAAATAAATTTTTATAGAATTAGAAGTTTTGATAATTTTATAAATTTATTAAACAACGGAATCATAGATGTTAATTTTAAAATAGGAATTAAAAAAAATTCTGAAAATTTGGGAGAAATAAGTGATAAAGGTACAGATTTTTCTATAATGGAAAAAGATATTAATCTCTTATTTCAAGAAATAAAATGCTTTGATAAGTAATAAGATAGTTTTTCTTATATTTGGGACTAATGGCATAAAAAAAGCAACTATTTTAGTTGCTTTAAAGACTTTAATGGTCGGGAAGACAGGATTTGAACCTGCAACCCCTTGGTCCCAAACCAAGTGCTCTACCAAATTGAGCCACTTCCCGATCTATGTACACCAAATAAAAAAATGGTGCGCTCGAAGGGATTCGAACCCCTGACCTTTTGGTTCGTAGCCAAACACTCTATCCAGCTGAGCTACGAGCGCATGGATACATTTAACATAATTAATGGTGGCTCCGAATGGAATCGAACCATCGACACAAGGATTTTCAGTCCTCTGCTCTACCGACTGAGCTACAGAGCCATATGGCGGTTTCGACGGGGATTGAACCCGCGATCTTCTGCGTGACAGGCAGACGTGTTAACCACTGCACTACGAAACCATGGTTGCGGAGGAAGGACTCGAACCTACGACCTTCGGGTTATGAGCCCGACGAGCTACCAACTGCTCCACCCCGCGATATATTAAACTTTTAAATTGGCGGAGGAAAAGGGATTCGAACCCCTGCGCCGATTGCTCGACCTCCCGGTTTTCAAGACCGGTCCCTTCAACCAGACTTGGGTATTCCTCCAAATTAGTGGTGCCTAAGGCCGGACTTGAACCGGCACGAGTTATGACACTCGCAGGATTTTAAGTCCTGTGCGTCTACCTATTCCGCCACTCAGGCATTGTCTTTTTTTCGTTAAGACTATTTGATTATATAACACATTTTCTTAATTATCAAGTGTTTTTTTTATTTTTTTATCAATATGATATAAAAATAAAAGGAAGTATTATATTACTTCCTTATTATCATAAATGGTGTCCCGTTGGAGATTCGAACTCCAGACCCTTTGATTAAAAGTCAAATGCTCTACCTACTGAGCTAACGGAACACATATGGCTGCCTCGGCTAGATTCGAACTAGCGCATGTGAGAGTCAAAGTCTCATGCCTTACCACTTGGCTACGAGGCAATCGTATGGTGGAGAGAGATGGATTCGAACCATCGAACCCGAAGGAACAGATTTACAGTCTGCCGCGTTTAGCCACTTCGCTACCTCTCCAAAAATGGTGCCGAAACCAGGACTTGAACCCGGAACCTACTGATTACAAGTCAGTTGCTCTACCAATTGAGCTATTTCGGCACTAACAAAAAAATGGTGGAGGATATAGGACTCGAACCTATGACCCCCTGCTTGTAAGGCAGATGCTCTAACCAACTGAGCTAATCCTCCATTTCGTTGACAATATAAAATATAACATTTTGTTATTGCTTTGTCAACCTAAAAATTAAAAATATCAATATTTCTATCTTATTTTTTTATTATTTCATTATGCTTTTATCAGTTTCATTTTCAATTTCAGTAATCTTGCTTTTTATCCACTTTGGTAACAACTGTTTCAATGTTTCAAATCCATGTAATGTTTCTATTATTCTACTATTCTCTTCATTTCTATAATTTATATGTTTAATTGATGCCTTTATGTGTTTTTTTTCAAAGTCCACATCTAAAACTTTGATTTTAATTTTTTCACCTACACACAAATAATCAGATATATTTCTTACAAAATCATCTGAAATTTCAGAAATATGTATGAGACCCGTAAAATTATCATCCGATGAAAAAAAAGCCCCGTATGATTCAATTCCAGTTATTGTAGCATTTACAATTTTTCCTATCTCTATTTTATCCATTAATACACCTTCGTTTTTGATTATATCAATATTTTTACCTTTTGGCAAATAAACTTCTTTACTATTTGCTAAACGAAATATATAATATTCTTGGTGATTGTAATGGATGTGGAAAAAAGAATAATTAAAGAAATAAATAACCTAAAGCCATTTTTGCAGAATGATGGTGGAGACATCGAGTTTGTTAAATATGAAGATGGAAATGTTTATGTTAGGCTTACTGGTGCTTGTGCTGGATGTTCTTTAATTGATGTTACATTAAAGGATGGTATAGAAGATATTTTGGTTTCAGAAATACCAGAGGTTAAACAAGTAATTAAAGTTGACTAGTCACCTAGCCATTTAATTAAAGGTACGATATTGTATCTTTTTTTTATTTCCAAAATTAAATGATTTATGTAGTTATTGAATGATTTTATTTTATTTATTATATTATAAATTTCTTCATTTTTATAATAGTCATATAAATACGTTGGAAAAAGAAGTCTTGATATTAAAAGACTATAATCATTAATTGTCAAATTGAATTCAAATAAACCACTTATATCTATTACTTCGTTATAAAAAAAATAGAGTTCTTTTATATACTCAGCTATTCCATTAACAATTGGACAATAGTCTATATTTGTTGGGTCATAAAAACTTATAATATTCATTCTATTATGTAGCCTACTAAATGAAAATCCATAAGTAATATCATTATAATTAATATTTTTACAATACTGTATGGCATTTAATGCTATTCCATTAATATAATTAGCTATATAATCATCGCTACCATAGTATTCTTTAAAGTAATTATTTTTTTTGTTCCACAATATATAATAGTTTTTCTTCTCAAAATGTGAATCATTAATCTTATAATCAGAGATAATTTTAAAATCTTGAAGATCTAATATCCTATCATCTTTTATTTTTATGTACATTAATAAATATTTTTTTGTATCATAAAATGATATTATTTCGTTATATTTATTTTTAATTATTCTATGAAAAAAAGAGACTTTTTGAGTAAACGAAATAAAACTATTAACTTTTTCTATTTCTTTTAGCATGAAATAATTATTTTCAAATAAAAAAATTATTCTATTATTGCTTTCAGATATAATTTTATACGAATACATATTATAGAAAAAAGAAAGAATTTGATTCATTTAAATCACCATTAAATATATATGTAAAAAAGAAAAAAGTATCACTTTCGTGATACTTTAAGCTGCCAATTTATGACCTATTTCAGCATCTGGATATCTTAAGAAATCTAATCCTTCAGACTGTAAACTTTGCTTTAATGAATGTAAAGCTTCTTTTCTAATTTCCAAATCATTTACACCATTGTAGAATGATGAAATGCTATTTCTTTGTCTTGAGCTGATTCTTAATGGCTTTGATACTGAAACTATACTGCAGTACCTATCTGTTGGATATAATACTTCAAACATCGGAATATTATGATTTCCTTTTTTATTTTCTTCGATAAGCATTCTTGCTTGATTAGAGGCCGCATCCATCATGTCTGCTTTTGCATTTGCAAGTTGAATATTTTTTGCTTCAACTTCTGCACTTGCAACTAAATCATCATCTTTTGAATTTTCTGATGGTTCATCTGTGTTTTGAATAACTATTTGATCCGCAATATTAGCTAAAGTATTAGCTTCCTTTGGTGTATTTGCTAACATTATTGCTTGTTCTTTTGCTGCCGCTTTTAAAGCTGCTCTTTCGTTCCTATCTTGTTTTTTTGCTCTTTCTGCATCAGCTTGTAATAAGATTGCCTGTTTTTTTGCTTCTTCTATAATGAATGCTCTTTCATTAGTTGCTTGGATCATTCTTGCTTGTTTATCTGCTCCTTCTTTTAAGTAAGCTCTTTCGTTATTTACTTGAAGCATTTTTGCTTGTATATCTGCTCCTTCTTTTAAGTAAGCTTTTTCATTATTTACTTGAAGCATTTTTGCTTGCTTATCTGCTTCCTCTTTTAAGTAAGCTCTTTCATTATTTACTTTAAGCATTTTTGCTTGTTTATCTGCTTCTTCTTTTAAGTAAGCTCTTTCATTATTTACTTGAAGCATTTTTGCTTGCTTATCTGCTTCTTCTTTTAAGTAAGCTCTTTCATTATTTACTTGAAGCATTTTTGCTTGCTTATCTGCTTCCTCTTTTAAGTAAGCTTTTTCATTATTTACTTGAAGCATTCTTGCTTGTTTATCTGCTTCTTCTTTTAAGTAAGCTCTTTCATTATTTACTTGAAGCATTTTTGCTTGTTTATCTGCTTCTTCTTTTAAGTAAGCTCTTTCGTTATTTACTTGAAGCATTTTTGCTTGTTTATCTGCTTCTTCTTTTAATCTATTTTTTTCTTTCTCATTTTTTTCAGTTTGTGTAATAAAGTCATTTAATGTTTTTAACATCATTGCTTGTTCAAGTGCACCTTCTTTAAGCAATATCATTTCATTTTCATGTTCTAACATTTTTGCTTGTTCAACTGCACCATTTTTTATATCAATTAATTCATTTTGTTGTTCAAGTAAATTTGCTTGTTCTACTGCTCCTAAAAGCAATTCATCAATTTCATTTTGTTCTTGAAGCATACGTGCTTGTTCTTCTGCTGAATCCATTATAAGTTGTTTTTCTTCATTTTCTTTATTAATTAATTCAGCTTGTTTAATTGCTCCTAATGACATCAATGTATCTTCATCAACTAAGTCTTCTGTTTCTTCATAATCTAATATATCAACATTAGTATTTTCTTCTGCAATTCTTTCGTTGTCTTTTCTTTCTGCATTCATTACTTTTTCATATACTTCTGGCTGATTAAATGCATATAATACATCTTTATGTCTTAATTCTTCAATTGTTTTAATAACTTCTGGATCTGAGTAGTATTCTTGTAGACTTTGTTCTTTTTCTTTATGTTCTTCTTCAGTTAAAGGTTTTTTGTATCCAATAACTTGTTCAATGAAATTTTGAAATTCTGTATTAGGCGCTTCTACATTAGCAATAACTTTTCTTTTTGAAATATTTTCTACTCCCGATAAATTAGAAAGCATTGATAATAAGTTTTCTTCTCTTTCAGCTAATCCAGCACTAAATGGAGATGCAAGTCCTTTTGTACTAACTTGTAATCTTCTTACTTCTGCTATTTCATCCCCTAATCTCCCAATTAAATTTCTCTTTGAAAGTTCTTCTTCTGATACTCCTTTATCTTCAACTGGAATGTATTCTTCTTCACTTCTATTGTCGTCAATTACAACATTTACTTCTTCATTTTTTGTTGTTTCAATATTATCGAATAAATTTCTCCAATTTGCTTTACTTTCTAAATCATTATTTTCTTCAACTGTTGAATCTGCTTCAATAACCTTATCTGACAATTTATATAAATCATAATTTTTTAATATTTGTTTGTATGTTTTTACATATAGTTGAGTAACACTTAGAGCTTTTGGAGTATATTTTGCTTTAACATTAACTCCAAAATTTTTACCAAGAGTACCAAATTTTTTTTCAAGTTTTAAAGTTTCTATTTTTAATTTTTCAAATCTATCTTTTGCGACTTCTGCACTTGTTATATCTGCAATCATATTGTCTTCAAGGATTTGTTTTTTTCTTTCTTCTTCCTTTTTTAAATCAGTAGATTCGTTTAGTGCATTGTCTCGTGCTTTTTGTTCTGCTGCGGCCACTTCAGCTGTTACAATAGCATTACGTAGTTCAGAATATGTATTATTATATTTATCAACGTTTTTATTAATTAATCCTTTTGTAATATTATCACGTAATGAATTGTATGTTGGAGAAGTTAATCTTAATTTACTAGGCACTTTTCCTATGCTTCGTTCTATTCTATTATTCTTTGCTCCCAACAAATTGGATAATTCCAATACATTGCTCATAAGGCCACCTCCATTCTATAAACTATTTTTATTTATCTACTGGTCTTGATAATTCCTTTAAAACATTCTTTATTCTTGTCCATTCTTCTTCGCTATCAACACTTCCAAGTCGTGGATCTCCACCGTCAGTTCTATCAACGGAAGCAACATAGATTGTCACATTCCCCTTATCATCAGTTTCATTTTTTGTATAAATTAAATATTCAGTATTTGTATCCGTAAATTTAAAAGATAATAAGACTTCAACTTCATCAATTGATCCGTCTTCAAGTACTATTGACATTATTTTCTTATTCTCATCCATAACCTGCCTCCTTATTCTTCATATTATCATTTTATCACATTTGAATTACTTTTCAATAAATTTTATTTATTTTTTTGTTTTTTCTAAAATAAAGTAATTGCATCCATATGAGCAAAAGTCTTTTAGGTAGTTTTCTAGGCCACTATATTTATTTATTTTTGTTGCTTTTTTATTGTCATCACGATAAAATCCTTTTAGCCTTAGTTTGCCATATGAAAAGTCTCCAAATATAAAGTCATATGGTTTAAAGTAATCTGTTGCAAGTGAATTTACAAGCTCACTATCGAATGAGTTATTGTCGTCTTTTATAATGTCATATTCTTGTTCTAATAATCTTATTTTTTTCATCATACCACCTTTTTTATTATATCACAATCTGTCAATAAATATTAGAATTTTTTGAAAATCCTCCAATATAGTAATTCGGTATTTTTCCATTCACTAAGCTCATAAATATTGGAATTTTATTTTCTATATCAACTTTCTTTGTTATAAATGGTATCGTTATTTGCTCTGATACTTTTATATTTATATATATTGTTATCATTGCATTATTTATTCCATATTCAACAACATCTGTAGATATATATGACTCAAATTCTCCGGTTAAAGATAGTTTTATAGGTATGTGTGGACCTAAATTAGAAAAGATATAATTATTTGTTATAAGTCCAATTGGAACTTCTAGAATAATTCCATTATTTTTCTTATTACTTGTTGTTAAAATATTCTCTCTTATATTTAGTTTTGATAAGTCTCCATATTCAAGCATGTCAAACATTTTATATACTCTATCAGTAATCGAATTTAATAAATCATTTATTACTCCCGAATCATATATAATATTTTTTATTTCATTTGTATCGCTGTCTTTAATTATGTCATAAATATCGTTTGCATAATAATTTACTTTTTCACGGACATATGCATTATTTACAATATATTTAGTTATCTTGCTTGCAATCATATGAGAGTAATCTTCTATTTTTTGTTTTGATTTAATATTAATTATCCATATATTTATAATTGAGGAAATAAATATTAGTATGCTTATAGCCACTATTTTTTTTACATTATTTAATCTTTTCATATTAAAGTATATGAAAAAAAATTATCAAATGATAATTTTTCTTTAACTTATTATTTTTATATTTTTACACCTAAGAATTTTAAAATGAAGTATACTACAACAATAATTACAATTAGTAATAGTATTACAATAAATGCAATTTTAGCTTTATTGCCTTCTTCTTCGATGTTCATAAAGTCCTCTGGATTTGTTTCTTTTTCTTCTTGATTCTGAGTTTCTTGATCATCCATTAGATCTTCATTTGATAAATCAAGTGATTTAGAATAAAAAGAATTTGAATCATCTAATTCGTCTTTTAGATTTTCATCAGCTAGTTCTTGGATTTGCGTTTGAGATAATTCACTTTCAAGTTTAATATCTATCGTTGTTGCAAGTAACTCACTTAGTAGCTCTTTTTCTTCTTCATCTTTTATATCATCTACCATTGTTTTAGATGTTATTGTATCTATTAATTCTTTTAATTCTTCGTTATCTTCTTCTGTAAATCCTTTTTGGTGTAAGTATTTTTTGTTGAGATTATTTAATACATTATAGTCTTCTTCTTTTAAATTTCTTTTTTCTTCTAATTCATCAGCTTTTCTATTTTTTTTGGCTTCTTCTAGAACTTTGTTAATATCATAGCTTTTTACTTTAGGTTCTTCTTGTTTTTTTTCTTCTTCTTTTTCACCATCAGTATCTATTATTTCTTTAAAGCTTTTCACTTTCTGATATTCACTTCTTTTTAAATTGTTCATATCTAGTGATGAAAGGTTAATCTCTGAGTTTGTTTCATAAGTAGGAATTTCTTCATAACCAATTTTAGAATTAATATCATCATATAATGAATTATTTTTAGCAACACGAGATTTTACTGCATTGTTTAAATTTTCATCAGTATTATATCTATCACTACGTTTTTCCATAGTATCAACTCCTACATGGTTATTTTATCATAAATATATTAAAAAATAAATATTTGCTATTGCTAATAATGTAAATCATTGTAAAAAACAATTGTCAAGCATTATTAATTATTGTATAATTTTTTTGAAAGGAATTTGAAAATGAAAGTAAAGGTTAACGAAGAAGCTTGTATCGGATGTGGTGCATGTACTGCAGTTTGTCCTAATGTATTTACTTTTTCAGAAGACGGTTCACATGCTGTTGCTAAAGTTGAAGAAGTAAGTGATGCAGATAAAGAAGCAGTAAATGAAGCAAAAGATGGTTGCCCTACTCTTGCTATAAGCGCTGAATAATAAAAATAGTATTCAATTTAGAATACTATTTTTATTTTTCTTTATAAAATATTTCTTCGTCGCCTTCTGAGAAAAGTGTAATTTTTTCGTTCATCATTTTTATTTTGAAATTTAAAAGATCATTTTCAAAAAAGTCACCTTTTAATTTAAATTCGTATGGCATATCATTAAGTGAAATTACAACTTTATCATCAGTTGCAGAAATAACTTTAATATTACTGTCAATAGATTTATAAATTCCTGTATATAAACTACTTCCATCAATCTTTTCTGATTTTAAATATTTATCATATATTTCAAATCCTTCATATGATCCAACTCCAACTAAAGTAAGACCAGCAAGAAGTACAGCAATCCCTATTTTCTTTTTCATATCTTATTACCTTTTTTCGTTTGCTAGTGCATATAAACTAGTAACTTCCTTGTGATTTAATTTTCTATATTCCCCAGATTTTAAACCTGATAAATCTAAAAATGCAATTTTTTCTCTTTTTAGTTTTAATACTTCATGTCCAACTGCTTCAAACATTTTCTTAACTTGATGATTTTTTCCTTCATGAATGGTTATTTCAACTATAGATGTGTTATTTTCGCTATCTACTTTCCTTACTTTAACTTTTGATCTTCTTGTTTTATATCCTTCTATTTTAACTCCTGTTTTAAGCATCATCATTTCTTTAGGAGATAATGTTCCATCAATTTTAGCAATATAACATTTATCTATTTCATTTTTTGGATGCATTAATAAATTAGCAAATTCTCCATCATTAGTTAATATAATTGCTCCTGTTGTGTCATAATCAAGTCTTCCAATTGGGTATATTCTTCTATTATCATTTACTAATTCAACAATTGTTTTCCTTCCTTTATCATCACTTACTGTGCATACTACTTCTCTAGGCTTATTAACTAAATAATATACTTTTTCTTCTTTGCTAATTAAAACTCCATTTACAGTAATTGAATCATTTGCACTAACTTGAGTTCCTAATTTTAAAATTGTTTTCCCATTAACAGCAACTTTTCCATTAAGTATTAGTTCTTCTGCTTTTCTTCTTGAAGTTATGCCGCTATTTGCAATTACCTTTTGTAAACGTTCCATAATTAAATCACCTACTGAAATTATAGCAAACTTTATTTAAAAAGAGAATTAAAAAAGTTCTTTATTTTAACAAATATATTTTGTTTTACTATTTCTTTCTTTAAAGTGTAAATATTTTCTCTATAAATTTCTTTATTATCGAATAAAACATAAATTTCTCCTACTTTATCATGATTAGAATAATTGTCATTATTGTATAGTTCTACATATGTTTTTATTTTATCTTTTTCATTATTTTTTAATGGATAGGAAAAACTATAGTTTACATATAAATAGTCGTAATGATTATTAGTATCAAACTCTATATTATTTTTATCTATTATTAAGTGTTTTTTATATTTGGAAAATATATTTTCATATAATTCTTTTTGAGTATTGTAATGATTGCCATCGTTTAATGTAACTGCAATTAGATTCAAATCGTTTTTACTTGCTGTTGTGACTAGTGTTTTTCCTGCTCTAGGAGTATATCCTGTTTTGCCACCTGTTAAGTATTTATAATCATATAATAGTTTGTTTCTGTTGTTCCAAATATATGCTTTTTTATTGGTCTCAAGTGTCCATTTTTTTGTACCTGATATTTCTACAAATTCTATTAGATTATTTGCATATTTCATAAGTTTTGCCATGTCATATGCCGTTGAGTAATTTTCTGTTTCATCATCTAGTCCATGACAATTTCTAAAAATAGTATTAGTCATTCCTATTTGGCTTGCTTTTTTATTCATCATTTTTACAAATTTTTCTTCACTGCCTGATACATAAGTTGCAATTGTTACAGCAGCATCATTACCGCTTCTTAACATTAATCCATATAATAAATCTCTTAAAGTTAGTTCTTCACCTTCTTCAATATATATGTTTGAGCCATACATCTTAAGTACCTCTTTACCTACTGTTACTTTGTCATTTAAGTTTTTATTTTCAATTGCTATTACTGCTGTCATTATTTTAGTAATTGATGCTATTAGTCTTTTTTCATCCTTATTTTTTTCATAAAGAATTCTTCCACTATCCATATCCATAACAACAGTAGACTTAGAAGTATCAGATGCATATACAATACTTATATGAAAGAAAAAAAGATAAAAAGATAAAATTAAAAAGAATTTCTTCATTAATATCACCATTAAAGAATATGCTAAAGAAATTTATTTAAAAACAAAAAAAGCCATATGGCTTTTTAAACTTTTCAAAAATACTTATTTCAAATTAACAATAATTATTTATCAATAATTAATGTTCTTCAATATAGTTAAACTCTAATGATTCTGTTACATTTTTATTTTCTTTACAATATCAACAATCATTTCTATTTATAGTTAATAATCTGGTTTATAAAAAAATAAGATTAAAAAATCTTATTTTGAGCCAAAGTTTATCATTTTTGTTACTACATTTGTTACTGCTGTTTCTGTAAATGGTTTATTTAATACATCTACTATTGGATAGTCAAATGCTTTCATTATTGTATCTCTTGAATCATCTCCGGTAATTATAGTAACTGGAATTCTATTAAATAATGCATGATTTTTAAAATACTCTAGTACTTGAAATCCGTCAACTTTAGGCATATTAATATCTAATAATATTCCCATTAACGTTTCAACACTTTCAGAAACTATTTTAATAGCTTCGTCACCATCAGTTGCAGTTAAAACTACGTAATCACTTGGAAGCATTTTTTGAACAAAGTTTCTTACAATATTTGAATCATCTACAACTAATATTTTTTTAGCATTGGGATTTATAAATTTAGGAGTAGATGCTGTTTGGTTATCTCCTTCTAAATACATTTTTACTAAAGCAATAATTCTATTAGCTTCTTTAATTAAATTATCATAGTTTGAATTAACAAACACAACATTATTTCCTTTACTTGCCATTTCATGATTATATGCTATTTCTGCTAAAGTAGTAAAACCTAAATATTTAGAATCACTTTTCAAAGAATGTACTAAAATTGCATAGTTAGGCATATCACCATTTTCTTTATATTCTTTTATTTTTGCTAATTTATCATCTACTTCACTTATAAAATCTTTTAGTGTGTCATTATAAGTTTCCATATCTCCTAATAATTCAAGTGCACTATTTATATTTACTCCACCATTTAATAATATATTAGTATTCATAACTCCTCCTATTTTAAAAGTTTAACGTCTTCATTTTGTGTTTCTATTTGTTCTTTAATAATAACTGCTTCTTCAACCTTAATTTCATTATTATTCTTTCTTCCAAAAATGAAACCAATTATTTCAACGACTGCATATGCTGCTATAAACCATCCAGCTCCCCATAATGGCATACCTGGAATTACTGCAAGTAATACTGCAATAAGTATTATTAATAATGAATTAATAAAGTATGGTAATTTGTTTCCTTTTGTTTTAAATGCATAAATCATTCTATAAACACCAACATATAATAAATATACTGCAGCAATAAGTCTTAATACTGTTTCTACTTTATCAAAGAATACTGCAACACATAATATTAAAGCCATTCCGAATAAAATAAATGCTCCACCACTAATTATTTCTTTTTTCTGATTATCATTACTCTTATAGTATAGTAATAGTTTGAATATTCCCATTAGAGTAACAAGAGTTCCAATAATATATAAAGTAATTTTTACTACACCATTTGGATTAGTAATTAAAATAATTCCTAAAATCAAAAATATTATTGCAGCAAAAACAGATTCCCCCATCTCATATGTTTTGATTTGTATCTTTTTCATAAATCCTCCTAAATCTAAAAATATTATATATTAAAACAAAGTAAATGTATACTCTAGAATTAATTTTTTAGAAATTCTAGTCTTTCTGATAGTCCAATAACATTGTCAACTGGTACTGAGAAAAGAATTCCTCTTCCTTCTTGAGATAATCCAACATCTTTTGTTACTTCTTCCATTACTTTTATTTTTTCTTCTTTAGGTGTAATAATTAATACAACATCTTTTTCCGGTTCTATTGTAATACCTAGGAATTTTTTAGCTTCACTGCTTCCAAGACCAATTCCATTTATAAGTGTTCCTCCACTTGCACCAACACGTTTAGCAGCATCCATAGCAGTAGATGCATATCCTTCTGAAACAATTAATACAATTAGTTCATATTCTTTTTCATTAATCATTCTATATTCCTCCTTAGTAATGGTTAAATCTTTATAAATATTTGATAAATATCTACTTGCACTTGTTATTGATACTGAAAAACATATTCCATTTCCTGGCTTATAAAGTTCCAGTTTATTTTGTAAGTCATACATTATTTTAGTTTCAAGTACACATGGAGCTATTGTTAACATAATGCTTTTTTTTACTTCATCTAATCCAAAGTATGAAAGAAGTGAACTAGAAGCTGTTCCTACACCATTTATTAAGCAAGAATATGTTATTCCATGTCTTTTATATAATCTTACAATTCTATCTATTTTGTCTTTATCAGCAATAGTTACTAATAGTTTTGTTTTAACAACATTTTCCATAATTCCTCCTAATAATTAATGATTTCTTCATTGTATTTTGTATCAGTGTAATCAATAACTCTACTTGTTTTGATTTTATATATAATTCCCACTATTTGAATAGTTATAAGTGGTATAGTTGCTACTAATGCAATAAGACCAAAAGCATTTGTTAATACGTTTTTGTTTAGGCTTTCTGCTACTCCAACTGCAAAAGGAAGTAAGAATGTTGCAGTCATCGTTCCGCTTGCAACTCCTCCTGAATCAAATGCTATTGCAGTAAATATTTTAGGTACAAAAAGACTCATTATTAGTGCAAATAAATATCCTGGAAATAAAAACCACCATATTGATATATCAAAAATAATTCTTAGTATAGATAAACCTGTTGCAAGAGATATTGCGATAGCTAGAGAAATATTTAAAATATGCTTCTTAATATTTCCGTTAGTTATTTCTTCTATTTGATCTGTTAATACACCAATTGCTGGTTCGCTAGTTACGATAAAGTAACCAATTATCATAGATAATGGTATTAAGAACCAAACATATTTCGATAATATTTTTCCAACAGTATATCCCATTGGCATAAATCCCACATTAACTCCAGTAAGAAATATTGATAAACCTACATATGTAATTAATAAACCAATAAAAATTCTCTTTAATTCTTTTTTTGGAAGATTTAAAAATATTATATTATAAGCACTAAAGAATAACAAAATTGGGAATAATGACATAAATACTTCTAAGAAGTATTTTGGTAAGTTTTCTATAAAGCTTTTAAATACCATTAGTAAATCTGTATAATTAGGAATATTATATGGAGTATAACTAGATTTAGCATTAAATATTATTGATAATATTAAAACTACTATAATAGGACCTATTGAACAAAATGAAATCATTCCAAAGGTATCATCTTTTTTGTTTTTATCATTTCTTGATACTGTTAGTCCTGCTCCTAAGGCAATTATAAATGGAACGCTAAGAGGTCCTGTTGTAACTCCACCGGAATCAAATGCTAAGGGAACAAACTCTTTTGGAGCGAATAATGCAAGTATAAATGCCAATGCACAAAATATGGCTAATACAAGCGAAAAATTATGTTGAAAAAGCATTCTCATGGTAGCAAAAAGTAGAAACATTCCTACTCCTAGTCCAACTGCACATATTAAGACATCACTTGATATTGAAGATACTTGTGAAGCTAGTACTCTTAAATCTGGTTCAGCTATTGTAATTATAAATCCAATAATTAAACTCATTAATAATATAAATAATACATTCATTTTCTTTGTTAAATGATTACCTATTCTATTTCCAATTTCTATCATAGATATATCTGCACCAATATTAAATAGTGTCATTCCTACAGTTAATAATAGTGATCCTATTAAAAATGCAGGTATTAATCTTATTAAGTCATTATTAGAAAAAAGAACACTAATAATTAGTACAATAAGAGTAATTGGCATTATTGATTTAAAAGATGAAATAAATTGTTCCTTTAATAACTTTTTCATACTACCCTCTCTAATATAATAATTATAACACAAATAAATAAAAAAAAGCTTAATTATTCTTAAGCCTTTTTCTTTGAATTTTTATTACAATAATTACTGATGTTATTAATAATAATGATGAAATTATAAATATTTGAAAATATCTTATAATAGAATCAAAAGTTCTTGGAGACTTTTCATTCTTTTTTATATTAGTAAATGTTATATCTAAATCATCTACTAATCTTCCAGTACTTTTTCCATCAATTTCTTTATCATAATCATCTTCATTTTCTTGAATATTGTACTCTAAAGTATTTGGAACATCTTTGATTATTATTTTTTCATTAGGTTTTAACTGAAATGATGCTTTGTTGTTTACAAACATTAATGTTCCATTTTTTGTTCCTGAATAATCTAATGTTCCATTGTAGTTAAATAATGATATTTCAAAATTAAATTCTTTATTTTCATCACCAACTAATTTTTTATTTATTGTAATATCAACATATTCTTTATCTACAATTAGTAATACTCTATTGTCCTCTTCAATAGTACCATTTATCACAACCTGTCCATCATTATTTATTTCAAATAATATATCTGTTGCATTTATATAACCTTCTGCTTCTTCTATTTGTTTTAAAGTGTATTTTTTATTAAAATCAATTAAATCTTTTAGTACTAAGTCCTCTTTTTCATTTTTCCATTCTTTTAATATATTACCGTCTTCATCTACTAGTTGTAATTTTACATTTTCTACAACGATTCTTTTTCTGTTGACAAGATTTAATCTTATTTTTAAGTTTTCATTGGTCATTGATATTTTTTCAGCAATATTTCCATCTACTTCTACATTACCATTTTCTAATACTTTAAATCTTATATCTTTTGATTTTGTATATCCTACTGGTACTTTAGTTTCTTTTAATATGTACTCTCCTTCCATAAGATGTACTAATGAATTATTGTCATCAGTAATAAATGATAATATCTTTGTATTTTCTGTATTGTAAATAGTTAATTCTGCTCCGCTTAAGTTGTTACCTTCTTCATCTAGTTTTTCAATAGAAACATCTTTTAATATTGCTTTGTTTATTATTATGTCACTATTTAAGAAATTTTCATTTGTAGATGTAAAAGTATAATGAATTGGAACATGCCCATCTATATTTAATAATTCTTCACCTATAGCTTCTGTAAATGTTGTTGATGATGAATTAAATGTCGCTGTTAAGTCTAGCTTATTATTATCCACATAAGGATATATTCTTTTGACATCTAATCCTTCTGTATCACCAATTACATAAAAATCTTCAGATTCTGTTACAGGTATGCATAAAGTATTATTTTTTAAATCACTCGAATAATATGATGGATTAAAAGACTGAGTATATCTTTCATTTTTTAAGTAATAATTATTATTTCCATTTTTAAATATGAAGTACACTGGATTACTATTATCTCTAATATTCTCTCCAAATTCTATACATAACCTATTATAGTCTTTTTTGTCATATGTTGTAGTATATTTATCAACATTTGATTCCTTTATTTGGTAATTTATTTTATTTCCTGAATTATCATATTTAGGTAAATTATTAAATACTCCATTCCACTGTCCATTACTAAAATCAGATTTATTTAATGTTACTTTCTTAAGTGGAAGTATTATATTATTCATATAAAGAGTGAAATCTATGCTTTCTGGTCTATTATATTCAAATCCTTCATCATCCCATATCTTTTCAAATTTAAGATTTAAATAATTAATTTCGTTAGTAATTACATCACTATTTGGGAAATTATTTTTATTTGGTTCCCATACATAATGAAATCCAGTAGACATATTCTTATTTGGATATTCACTTCCAAAATATTCAAATTGTGCAGTTGGATTATTGTAAACTTGAGAATAAACATCATATGAATCTTGATATGTAGGATATATATTTCTAATATCTAAATCATTCGTTTGTCCATATAGATAAATATCCAATGAATCACTTGTAGTTGGCATACATACTGTCTTATTTAACAAATCTTCTCTATAAAATGTAGTAGTAGATAGTTTACTATTATTTAAATAATGGTAGTTTCCATCACTACTTTTTGATACAAAAAGTACCGAACTATTGCTATCCCTTACATTATTTCCAAATTCAATACATAAACCATTAAAATCTTTTTTTGAATAATTTGACAATAAATAATTTTCTACTGATTCTTCGGAAATGTAGTATTCTGCTAAAGTGCCATCTTCATTATATTTAGGAACAGAATCAAAGAGACCATTCCATTTATTTGGATTATTTGAATCAATATTACTATTTGTTAATGTAATACTTTTTACAATTGTGTTTTTATCAAGAACATTATATAAATTAAATTTAACACTTTCTGGTCTTTTATCTTCAAGTCCTTCATCATCCCATATCTTTTCAAATTTATAATTTATAAGATTAATTTGATTTGTAATTATATCATTATTTGGAAAATTATTTTTATTTGGTTCCCATACATAACGATATGTAGTAGATATATTCTTATTTGGATATTCACTTCCTGAATACTTGTATTGTGCAGTTGGATTATAGTAAATTTGAGAATGAACCTCATATGAATCTTGATATGTAGGATATATATTCTTAATATCCAAATCATTTGTTTGTCCATATAGATAAATATCTAATGAATCACTTGTAGTTGGCATACATATTGTCTTATTTAACAAATCCTCTCTATAAAAATAATTATAAGAATTTGTTCCTTTAAGTCTTTGATTTATTAAATAATGGTAGTTTCCATCACTACTTTTTGATACAAAAAGTACTGAACTATTGCTATCCCTTACATTATTTCCAAATTCAATACATAAGCCATTAAAAACTTTTTTTGAATAATTTGACAATAAATAATTTTCTACTGATTCTTCGGAAATGTAGTATTCTGCTAAAGTGCCATCATCATTATATTTAGGAACAGAGTCAAAAACACCATTCCATTTATTTGGATTGTTTGGATCAATATTACTATTTGTTAACGTAATACTTTTTACAATTGTATTTTTATCAAGAACATTATATAAATTGAACTTAACACTTTCTGGTCTTTTATCTTCAAATCCTTCATCATCCCATATTTTTTCAAATTTATATTTACTAACATTAATTTCATTAGCTACAATATCACTATTTAAGAAACTATTTTTATTTGGCTTCCATGTATAATGATATGTACCTACTGATACAAAACTCGGTATATTATCACCAGAGAATCCATCATAACTAATTAAAACATCTTCTTTTTTATCTGATAATTTATACTCACTTTGATATGTAGGATAGATGTTTTTTATCTTTAAATCATATGTTGTTATAAAATAAAAGTCCATTGTATCTTCCGAAACAGGTAAACAAATTGTATTATTTTTTAATAATTCAATTGGGAAAAGCGGTGAATCTATAGAATTTAATAAATTTCTTTTTTCTCCATTTATATTTGTTGTAAATATAGCATTAGCATTTTTTGATTCAATATCACCAAAGTCTATGCAAAGACCATTTATTTCTTTTTTATCGTAAGTAGTTATGTAATCATCATTTATTTCTTCCGTTACAAAGTATTCTGCAACGCTTCTATCAGAATTATATAAAGGTATATCAGTAAAGACACCATTCCATTTTTTTGAATCATTTGGATCAATATTACTATTTGTTAGTGTAACACTTTTTACAATTGTATTATTATCAAGATTATTATATAAATTGAACTTAACACTTTTTGGTCTTTCATCTTCAAATCCTTCATCATCCCATATTTTTTCAAACGTATAATTTCTACGATTATAAATATTTTTTGAGACTACTTCATTACTTTTTGATTCAATTGAACCATTCCAAGTATAATGCCATACGTAATTTTTAGAGCTATCCATATCTGATTTTAAAAAATCTAAATAAAAATCATAACTTGAATTAGGCAAAGGATATGCATTAGCATAACCAATTTCTGTTTTAATTCCTTTTTCAATGAAATTAAAATTAATAGGAGATATATTAGATACTTTAACTTTTTCCGCTTCATTCCCCATAACTAAATAAAAATCTCTTCCAGGAACGTTTATTGTGTGTCCTCCAATAAAACTTTTTTGATTGTAGCTGGTAATTCCATAATTATATGCTTGTCTAGTTAGACAATGATACTTCTTAGTTGTTGCATTATATTCATAACAAATGTATGCTGCCGCTGAATCATCTGAAAAAGTTATGGCAAGACCATTATGTTCATCTTCTTCAATATCATAAATTGTTAAATAATTATCTAGAGGTACCTCAACAATTTTATAATTAATCTCTTTTCCATTAGAATCATATTTTGGTATTTTAAACTCTTTTATCCATGTATAATTATCTACTTTGTCTTCTTCACTTAAAACAATATTATTAATAATTGTGTTAGATTCATCAACAACATTAATTTCAACACTGTTTGGTCTTACATTTTCGTGACCAATATCATCCCACTTTTTTATTATTTTAAAATCCCTTATATTTATTAGTGAGGTAAGAATAACTTCATTTCCAACTGTTCCAATTTCATCTATTAGTAAACCATATTCCATGCTCCAACTTGGAGCGGAAAATATTAAGTAAAAGTCATTAGTATGGCTCGCTGAAGTGTATTTATAATGCCAAGAATGACCTTCTCCAATAGGAAATGGATGATATGATTCTGGATAATCTTTACCGACTAGTTCAACAATTGATTTTTCATCAGAAAACGATGCATAAGTATTTATATGATCCATTGCTTCGGCTTCGGTTATTTCCTGTAATTTTGGATCATCAGGAGATATTTTTAATGTAACTCCACCTAAGCTATTTCCTAAATAACCATATTCATAGTCATAATTATACCATTTACCAGTTTCGTCCTTAATAAATAATTTCAAAGTATATTCACTAGCAACATTAGTTCTTTCATTAAACTTTATATATAATCCTTTATCAGAATCATATGAATTAATATAGCCTTCTATTTCTTTTTCTCTTACAGCATACTCTACTTCTGTTCCATCTAAGTAATATTTTGGAATATTTTCAAATTTACCTATCCAGTGACTAGAATCATTTGGATCTACATCTTCAGTAGATAATGTTATAGTTTGTATTACTGTTTCCATATCTTTCTTATCAAATAAATAAAACTCTGAAGAACTTGGCCTGTAGCTCTCATATCCTTCGTCTTCAAAATATTTATCAAATGATAAATCAAACAATTCAGTTTGGTTATATTCTAAATGTACTACTGAAGTTAGTAAACTTTTGAAAAATGAAGTATCTTTTATAAAAGATGCTCCTAAAACGATAAATACAAATCCAAAAAATATTAAATATTTACCTTTTTTCATTTAAATCACTTACTTCCTATTATTCTATAAAAATTATAACAAAAAAAATTTGAATTGTATATCTTCTAATCACTATATAATCCATTTATTTTAGATAGAGTTTCATTATCTATTTTTCTTAGGTACCATATTTTATTCTTTTTATATAGATTAAATTCAATAATATAATTAATTCTTTCATTTGTTTTTTCTATTTCATTTAGTTTGTAGTCAATGTATTTTGATTCATCCACTATATTATCATCGTTTATAAATAATTCTTGGTTTTTTAAAAAGTAATTGCTTGCTTTTTCTATTGCAGCAATATAGTTATATACTTCTATTTCTACTTTTACAGTTGCAGTGTTTTCATATTCTTTTTCTTCAAGTATTTTATATTTAAGATTTTGATATTGTCTTCTTATACTATTTCTATATAACTCTTTTTCTTTTTCATTATAATTTTTACTTTCAATTTGATATTCTAGTTCTTGCAATACTTTATCATCTAAGTTTTTATATTTATCTAAAAAACTAATTACTTTATTACTTGGACTATTTAATGAATTATTGCATCCAATAATCATAGATATCATTAGAAATGTTATTAGTAATCTTTTCATATTTCCTCCATTTTTATTTATTTACAGGTAAATATAAAATATACAAAAAATTATATTGAAAATAGGCTGTTATATTAGTTTATATAAAAGCACGTAAAATAATTGGGGATTTTTATTACTAATGTCTAATAATTATATTGGATAGACTTTTTATCAGGTACTTTCCTTTCATATTAGGGGGATTATGAAAGGAGTGATTTTATGACTGTTAGAGAAATAACTTTACATGTTATAATTTTATTTTTATTATTAATTGTAATTATTTTACTTTTAAAATAAAAAAGTCCTGATATCCCCAAGAGGTTATCAGGCATCACCGAAAGGAAAGTGCTTGACTACTGAACAAGCCTATCCATTTTTATGGATTTTTCTTTCCAATATTATTATACAATATGTTAACTAGTTTATTCAATATTTTTTATAATTTATAAAAAAAAGAACAACTTTCATTGTTCTAATAATCACAATTTCCTGGTGTTCTAGGGAATGGTATTACATCTCTTATGTTTTCTACTCCAGTTAAATAAATAAGTAATCTTTCAAACCCCATACCAAATCCTGAATGGTAACATCCTCCAAATTTTCTTAAGTTAACATACCATTCTACTACATTTAAATCTACACCTAGTTCTTTAGCACGTTTAATTATTTTGTCGTAATCTTCTTCTCTTTGAGAACCACCCATAAGTTCTCCTGCTCCAGGTACTTCAAGATCTACAGCTGCTACTGTTTTTCCGTCTTTATTTTCTTTCATGTACCAAGCTTTAATATCTTTTGGCCAATCAGTTATAAATACTGGTCCATTAAAGTATTCTGTAATATATTTTTCATGTTCTTTTGCAATGTCATCGTCATAATCTGGTGTAAATTCCCATTTGATATCTGCTTTTTTTAATATATCAATAACATCATGGTGAGAAATTCTTGTAAATTTGGAATTAACAAGTTTTGTTAATTTTTCTTTTAATCCTTTTTCTACCCATTTGTCAAAGAAGTCTATTTCTGTTTCACATTTATCTAAAACATATTTAACTACAAACTTTAGCATATCTTCTTCTATATCCATCAATCCATTCAAATCACAAAATGCTATTTCTGGTTCAATCATCCAAAATTCATTTGCATGAGTTTTAGTATTTGACTTTTCTGTTCTAAATGTTGGTCCAAATGTATATATTTTTTTAAATGACATTGCATAAGCTTCACCATGTAATTGTCCTGTTCCTGTTACAAAAGATAGCTTTCCAAATAAGTCTTTTGACATATCAACTTTTCCATCTTTATCTTTAGGTAAGTTATCAAAATCAAGAGTTGTTATTTTAAACATTTGATTTGATCCTTCACAATCTGCAGTTGTTATTAGTGGAGTATGTACATATACGTAATTATGACTTTGAAAATATTCATGTATAGCATTTGCTGCTACACTTCTTACTCTGAATACTGCTTGGTATTTGTTAGTTCTTGCTCTTAAATATGCTTGCTCACGTAAAAATTCATCAGAATGTCTTTTTGGTTGCATTGGGTAATCTTCTGGGGAATCACCTTCTAATTTTATTGTCTTAACTTTTACTTCAAATTCTTGACCTTTTCCTTCTGATTTAATTACAGTTCCTTTTACTGTAATTGCACAACCTACACGATATTTTTGTATTTCTTCAAATTCTTTTAATTTTTCATCATATACAAGTTGTACATGTTCAAAGCAAGTACCATCTGCGAAATCTATAAATCCAAATTCTTTTTGTTTTCTATGATTTCTTATCCATCCTTGTAATTCTACATCTTTATTCATGTATTTTTTTACATTTTTTATTAATTCTACTACATCCATAATATCCCTCCTAAAATAATAAAAAACACTAGTTCATCCCAGAAGGGACGAAAACTAGTGTTCCGCGGTACCACCCCAATTATTATTAAATCTAATAATCACTTGATACTTTTAACGGGGTAACCGGCTTAGTCTACTTTATTCTTTAAGCACTCACGAATGTTATTCATAGTATATCTTTTTCTAGTTTTCACCAACCACTAGTTCTCTTTAAAAGAATTTACTACTACTTCTTTCGTTCAACGTTTGATTTAATTATATTAATTATTAAATATTTTGTCAAAGAAAATTATTTTATTTTATTAATAATATCTTGATGTTCTTTACTATTTAAATAACTACTATCTAAATAGTTGTTATAATCTTTTTCTATTTTTTCATATTTTAATTTTAATATTTTTCTTACTGATTCATCTATTCTTTTCTCATCTATTTTTCCTTCGTCTACAGCATTTTTAACTGATTTTAAACAAGTTCTAGATGAAGATGGCATTAGTAGTATATCTACTCCAGCTTCTGTTGCTTTTCCACATATTTCTTCATCTTTATAATAATTTGTTAATGCTTTCATATTAAGTGCATCTGTTACAACAAGTCCATTAAAGTTTAATTCTTTTTTTAGAAAATCTGTTATTAGTATTTTTGAAAGCGATGCTGGTGTGTTATCACTGGTTATATTAGGTACTGCTAGATGTCCAATCATTATAACTTTAGCATCATTTTTTATTGCATCAATAAAAGGTATTAAATCTAAATTCATTAATTCTTCTTTTGTCTTAATTACTATTGGAAGATTTTCATGTGAATCAACTGATGTATTACCATGTCCTGGAAAATGTTTAAAAACCGGTATTACTCCATTATCTTCTAATCCTTTTGCAAGTGATAATCCATGTTTTGATACTAGCTCTTCATTATTTCCAAAAGATCTTTTTCCAATTACAGTGTTATCTTTATTAGAATAAACATCTATTACCGGTGCAAAGTCCATATTAATTCCAAATACTTTTAATTCTTCTGCTAGTACTTTTCCAACTTCATATGTTAATTCTGTATCATTTTTAATTCCTAAATCATACATATCAGGAATATCTGTTATATCTTTATCTTTAAGGAAATATAATCTTTGTATTTTTCCTCCTTCTTCGTCAATAGAAATAAACATAGGTATTTTAACAAGTTCTTTTATACTTTTTATAAAAGTTAAGGTTTTATCATATGTTGTTATATTATCCTTAAATAGAATAAATCCTCCAGGTTGAACATCTTTAAGAGCACTGGTTAATTTGCTATCAACGTGATCGCTTGCATAAGTTACAATTATCATTTGACCTATTTTTTCATCAAGTGTCATTTTACTAAGTTGTTCTTCTACTCTTTTATCAATATCACTTAATTCTTTATTATTTATTGCTTCATTATTATCATTTTTTCCACATCCAGCTAGTAATATTACAATTAATAGAATGTATATTATTTTATTTTTTTTCATTTTTATCCTTTCTGTATGGATTTACATGTACCATACAATGTTTAACATTTTCAAACTTTTTTTCAACTGCATCATGAACATTTTCAGCAATGTTATGAGTTTCATTTAATGTTTTTTTACCATCTGCTGATATTTCTATATCTACATATATTTTTTCAGCAAATATTCTAGTTTTTAGATCATCTATTCCCATTACACCTTTTTGTTTCATTACGACTTTTTTTATTTCTTCTACTGTTTTTTCATCGCATGATTTATCTACTAGTTTATTTGTCGCATCTAAGAATATTTCAATTGCTATTTTACAAATAATTATCGCAATTATTATACTTGCTACAACATCAAAATAAGGAAATCCACATCTTGATAGTACTATTCCTATTAAAGCTCCTATTGATGATAATGAATCACTTCTATGATGCCAAGCATCTGCTTTTAATGCATTAGATTTAATTTTCTTTGCTGCATTAATTGTATATTGATACATTAATTCTTTTGTAATTATGGAAATTATTGCTGCAACAATTGCAAAGATTCCAGGTGTCTTTTCATAGTTTCCATCAATCAAAGCATTTATTCCGCTAAGCCCTATTTCAAATCCTACAATAAATAAAATCATCGAAAGAATAATTGATGCAATACATTCTAGTCTTTCATGTCCATATCTATGAGAGTCATCTTCTTCTTTATTTGCAATCATAATTCCAATAAATGCTATTACAGTTGTACCTACATCAGAAAATGAATGAACTGCATCAGATACCATTGCAGAACTATTAGAAAATATTCCTGCTAGTAGTTTTAAAATAGCTAATATTATATTAAATATGATTGTTATATAAGATACTTTTTTAACTATTTTTATTCTATTCATTTTGTCCTCCAAAATAAATACATTTGTGTTTAAAACACAAACGTACTATTTTTTTACAATCATTTCTACTACTCTTTTTATATTTGTCTCATTAAAAGGTTTTTCTAGAATTGCTTTAATTGGATATTCTTTTGTTGTTTCTAAAACTGTACTAGATTCAGTGCCTGTTATTATTGCAACATTTATATCTTTAAATATATCATTTGTTTTCATAAATTTTAATACTTCATAGCCATCTACATTAGGCATATTTAAATCTAGTAACATAGCAGCTATTTCTTCTTTTAAATTAGATAATTTATCTATTGCTTCCATACCATCTTTTGCTACTATAACACTATATGAGTTATTAAATATTTTAGAAACAAAATTTGAAATAATATTTGAGTCATCTACTACTAGGATAGAACTATCTTTTTTATTTGTGTTACTTACTTCCTTTTTCTCATAGTCCCATCCCATATATTCTCTAACTAAGTTTGTAATTCTTTTTATTTCTTGCATTAATTCATCATAATTATCATAGATATAATACATATCATTTTCTTTACTTTTCATTTCATGATTATATGCAAGTTCTGCTAAGCGAGTAAATCCAAAGTATTTTGCATCACTTTTAATAGAATGAACTATAATTGCATAATTAGCCATATCAGCATTTTCTTTATATTTTGCTAAATTATCTAAATTTTTTTCAACACCGTCCAAAAATTCATCTAAGTTATCATTATAAGTTGCAATATCTCCAAATAATTCTAAGCTTTTATTAAGGTCTACTCCATTATTTATAAGTAAATCTGTATTAAACATACTTTATCCTCCTATAACAAGTAAATTATAGCATAATTATACTTTTTTTGATAATATTTTGCAAATATCATCATATCTTTCATAATCATTTGTAATTATTAATTTTTTCTTTGATTCTTGCTCTGTCAATTCTACATTTTTAAAACTAAAGAACCCTTTTCCTTTCCATACTTTTTCTTTAACATTTGCATATATTTTTATATTATTAACATTCTTGTGTATTTTTATTATTTTCGTAATTTCTCCACAGTCAATACCAAAATATTCTTTTATATTTTTATAAATATCAGTTGGACTAACATTTTTTAGTACATCATCATATTCATAACTTGTTATAAATCTTCCATCACGATCGTCGTGCGCTTCAATATATTTTATTGAGTTATCATCAATTAAATATATTGTCTCTCTATTTTCCAGCAAATCGTTCAAAATAAATCTAGTTGATAACAATATTGAAATAATAAAAGAAACCCCTATCGCATTATCAAAATCTTTACCCAAAAAATAAAAAATTAGAAAAGATACACTAAAACTTATAATTAATACTAAACATATTTTCATATAATTTATTTTTTCATACCATCTTATACTTTTATATTCACATTTATATTCTTTCATAAAATCCTCTATAACTCTTTAAAGAAAATATCTGTATCTTTAATAGTCATTTTTTCACTTAGATACATTTTTCTTGCAGATTCTCTATTTTTATTAGAAGTTAATTCTAAATAATTTACATTTTCATTTTTTGCTATCTGTTCTACTTCTTTAAATAGTTTTCTTCCTAAACCTTTTCCCCTATAATTTTCCTTTATGCAAATGTAGTCTAAATAATATGTTTTAGTATTATTTATTGGATTATTTTTTAATGTAATTAAACAAGTACCAATTACTTCATTATCATTTTTTAATAACAATAGTTTTTGATTATCTGACAATATAAATTTTTCTTTTGAAGCATTAGTATTAAAAGTACTATTAATTAAATCTAGTGCATCATATTCATTTGTAAAATAACTAAATTCCATATTTATCTCCTTTTAAGATACTCACTTAATACTTCTATTGTATCTTTTACTACTGCTTCTCTAGTGCATGTATTTAAGCTGTTATTTAAATGTTCTAAAACATTGTTTTCATTTAAGTATTCTAGTCTAAAATTTCCTTTTTTTTCATCATTAGTCAAATGGATCTTTGAATAATTTGGAATTACTTCTTCTTTTACTTCAAAATATTTAGCTATACTTTTTGAATTAATTCCTGTAGTAGGATAATCTTTACTATAATGCACTATTGTTAGTATTGGTTTATCAAGCTTTAAAGGTATATATACTCCAACTTCTTCTTTTAACTCTCTTTTTAAACATTCTTCATAAGTTTCAGATTCTTCTAGATGTCCTCCTGGAAGATGATAATTACCATTGACGCATGCTAATAAAATTTGATTCTTTGAATTTTTTATTATTGCTTTTGATCTTTTGGAAATTCTATTTATATCTATATCTTTTAAGTTATCTTTATTGTAAACGATCTCTTTCATATTTTTAACCTCTAATAATAGAATAACATAAATTTGTTTTTTTTTGAAAAAAAAAGATAGATAACTATCTTCTATTCTGAAAAATAATATGATCTTCCAAGATTTTCTGTTGAAACATAATTTCCATCTTGATATACATGTCTTAGCGCTTCATAAGAACCATATCCATGACGTATTGATTCAGTTTTATAAGTCTTTCCACCAAGAGCTTTATCATTTGACCATATTTCAACTGTAAGTGTTCCTTCATTTGTAAATGCTGATATATATATTGGATAATCTAATACATTTTGGAATTTAAAGTCAGTTACAAATCCACTTGTAACTGCAACAGTAGCATCAAGTCCTCCATCAACATAAACAGATTTTACTCCATGATTATATCTTGTTACTGTTTTAAGTCCTGCAAGAAGCTCTGCATTATATAATGTTGTAGCAACTTGACATACTCCATTTCCTTTCATACCTAAGTAATATACATATCCTTCTTTTGTATAAGGTCCAGCATTTTCAAAGAAAGAAAATACTTGTCCAGGATAAACTATTACTCCGTCTATGTACTTAGCACCTGCCATTAAATTATATTTTCTTCCAATTGTATTATCATAAGTAGTAGAAAAACTAGATATTTTTGTATTTATTGTTTTTAAAGTATCTTCTTCGTAACTTGCTGTTTCTTTTAATTCTATTAAATTTACATATTCACCTTTTTCAAAAGCATTTTTTATTTCTGTGAAACTATTTTCTATTTCTAAATAATATCCAGCAACTTCATCTACATATTTAAGTTGTCTATCACTTCCCATAGAAAGTCTTCCTTTTTGTGGAGAAGTATCAGTAGTTGCTTTTAAGTTTTTTAAAAAAGTTAATAGTTTTTCATCATTTACAATATATTTATATGCAAAAGTCTTTTTTTCAAATTTATCTTTATCAATATTGTTGTAAAGTGTCCAATAATCTATTTCATTTACATAATTAACTATTTCATTGTATAGTTCTCTTTTATTTATTTCTATTCCTATTTCATTTAATTTAAATGTTTTTACTTTATTTGTTAATGCTATAGTGATTTCTTTATCTACTACTTCTTTTTCTATTTCTTCAAGTTTATTATTTAATTCACCTATACTTAAATGTGAAATATTATAATCATTAATATACGTATTTGGAATAATTTTAGTTTCATAATCTTTAACTTGACTATTAACATTTACTATTTTTTGGAATGATACTGTAAACAACAATACTGCTGCAATGAAAAACAAGTATGGTACTTTTAGTATTTTTTTCATTAATATCACTCCTCTTGCGCTTATTATATATCAATATATATGTTAAGAAAACAAGAAATATGACTGTTTTTTGTAAATTTTACATATTTTTACATAGTAAAAAAATAAAAACTCCTTTTTGGAGCTTTATTCTGTCATTATATCGCAAATTAAATTTGTTATTTCTGTAGGATTTTCAACAGGTAATCCTTCAATTAATCTTGCACCTGCATATAATACTTTTGTGTATTTTTTAAGTTCTTCTTTATCTTCTTTGTATAATTTTTTTATTTTTTCTGCAATTGGATGATTGTCATTTATTTCAAGTACTTTTTCTGCAGTTATTCTTTCATCAGTAGGCATTGCATTTATAACTTTTTCCATTTCTACAGATACATTTCCTTCAGTTGTTAAACATACTGGATGATTTTTTAATTTATTAGTAAATCTTACATCTTTAATTTTTATTTCTTCTTTCATTATTTCAAACATATCTTTAAATTCTTTGTTTGTTTTTTCTATTTGTTCTTTTTCTTCTTTTGAAGATAAATCAATTTGTTCACTAGATATATTTGCAAATTTCTTTCCTTCGTAATCTGCTAACATTTGTAATGCAAATTCATCAACATATTCAGTTAAATATAAAACCTCATATTCTTTTTCTTTAAATCTATCTATTTGTGGTAATAATTCAATTTTTGCAACTGATTCTCCACACGCATAATAAATCTTATCTTGTCCTTCTTTCATTCTGTCTACATATTCTTTTAAAGTAACATATTTATTTTCTTTAGAAGAATAGAATAATAATAAATCTTTTAAAGTGTCTTTGTTAGCACCAAAACTGTTATAAATACCAAACTTTATATTAAGTCCAAATGTCTTAAAGAAGTTTTCATAATCTTCTCTTCTTTCTTTTAGCATTGTTTCAAGTTCATTTTTTATTTTAGTTTCAATGCTTTTTGCTATTATCTTAACTTGAGAATCCTTTTGTAACATTTCACGTGAAATGTTTAGTGATACATCTGGTGTGTCTACTAATCCTCTTACAAAGCTGAAGTAGTCTGGCAAAAGATCCGCACATTTTTCCATTATAAGTACTCCATTTGAATATAGTTCAAGACCTTTTTCAAAATCTTTAGAATAAAAATCATATGGAGCTTTTGAAGGTATAAACATTAAAGCATTAAATTCGCATTTTCCTTCTACTTTAGTATGAATTACACTTAATGGTTTTTCATAATCATAGAATTTATCCATGTAAAATGCATTATATTCTTCTTCTTTAATTTCATTTTTATTTTTCTTCCATAATGGAACCATACTATTTATAATTTGTTCTTCAGTATGTTTTTCTACTTCATCACTATCTTCTTTTTTATGTTCATGAGTTAAATCCATCTTTATTGGATATTTAATATAATCAGAATATTTTTTAATTAATCCTTCAATTGTAAATTCATCAGTATATTTTGAATATTTATCATCTTCTGTATCTTCTTTTAAGTGAAGAGTTATAGTAGTACCATAGTCTTCTTTATCACATTCATCAATTGTGTAACCGTCTACACCTTTTGATTTCCATATATGAGCTTTATTTTCTCCAAACTTTTTACTTACTACTTCTATTTCATCACTTACCATAAAAGCTGAATAGAATCCAACACCAAATTGTCCAATGCATTCAGTTTGTTTATCTTTATTCTCTTCTTTGAATAATAGAGTTCCTGATTCTGCAATAGTACCTAAATTGTTTTCTAGTTCTTCTTCACTCATACCTATACCATTATCTTCAACAACAATGGTATTTTTTTCTTTATCCAATTTAATCTTAATTGAAAAATCATCTTTTTCAAGTTTTATTTTTCTATCTGTTAATGATTTATAATATAGTTTATCTATAGCATCACTAGCATTAGATATTAACTCTCTTAAGAATATTTCTTTATTTGTATATATTGAATTAATCATTAAATCCAATAGTCTTTTTGACTCTGCTTTAAACTCTTTCTTTTTCATAATTTGTCCTTTCTTAAACTTACAAAGTAAATGTTAGCACCAATTTTAGCACTTGTCAATATTAAGTGCTAATTTGTTAACAAAAAAAATATCATTGATATTTCAATGATATTATTTATTATTTTTTGCTCTATACTCTTTATTTAGCTTTCTGATTTTTTCTTTTTCATCAGTATATCTTTTGAATTCAGCAATTCCGTGTTTTACTGTTTTATAAACGATATACCCTCCAGCCACAGTTAATAATAGACTATGTAGTCCAAAAACTAAATTTACTACTGCAAGTGATACAATTCCATCTTGTAACATGTTTAAAGCAAAAGTTGTATTATTTTTTGCTGCTTCATAAAATGGATTGTGATTTACTTTTAGATTATTAATACTATTTAGAATTGCTTCTTTAATTGTTGTATTAGAGCTTGCATAAGCTGTTTGTCCAGTCATATATATCACTCCTTATTTTTTTAATATCTTTTCTTTTTTATTATCAAGTGTTCCATCTAAATATCTTGATCTAACTTCATTAAAAGCTTTTACAATAAATGGTATCTTATTTTCCTTCATGTATTTTATTATAGCTGTTTTGTCTTCATTTGTTAATTCCATTTCATTAATTATATATTTAGTTTCATAAATATCTTTTGGAGTTATTGATACAATATTAGAATTGATAATTGAGTTTTCATATAAATAATGCATAATTTTAATTGTTTTTGAACTATCTATTGAATCAAAGAATATTTTTAATCTTTTATCAACATTAGTAGCTCCTTTTAAATTAAAGTCATTTAATACTTCTCTAGAATTATCTTCATTATAGAATGGTAAATTTTTGAATACTTCTAATTTATCAAAGTTTTCCTTTTCTTCTGTAATCCCTTTAACTAAAGTTTCATATTTATTTATTGTTGTTATTTTTCTTTCTTCTCGATTAATTCTATATTTTTCTAAAAATTTGTCATATAGTTCTGAATTAAAATATCTTACTATATCAACATATGACATTAATGATTGTTCACTTATTTTATATTCGTTACAAAAATCACTTAAGTATACTGAATCATTATAATCAAGATATAGTTCTACTAACTGGCATGCAGCATGGTATTGATCAAAATAACCCAATTCTTCTTTTTCTAATATCTCTTTTGCTATTTCAGGAATATTTTTTTCTTCTTCTTTTTTTAAATAATCATATATTATCTTTGCAACTTGATATACTCCTTGAGTATCTTCAAGTTCTTTGTACCTATCTAAACAAGAGAATTTTTTTCTAACTTCATCTGCTGTTTTATATATTTTTCTTAGTTCATTTACTTTTCTTATTTCAATTAAATCACTTTGATATATTTTATATGCTTCTTCTAGATTATAAATAGCATTATGCTTTCTATCATATCCATTTAATGACTCTCTATCATTAATGTAATTTAGCATATCTGCTACTCTTTTATTTGTTATATTACTTTTATCAATTTCCATATTATTTACCTCTCTTTAATACTTTTGGTTCATTATATACAATTAAATTATGTTGTGCTCTAGTACAAGCTACATAATATAAATATTTATCATTTTCCTCGTAAGGATTGTCTTTACTATTATAACTAATTACTGCATCAAATTCTAATCCTTTTGCTAAATATGATGCTGCTACATATAAGTTATTATTATATTCAAGCGTATCTGTTAGTATTTCTAAATTATCTATTTTATCTTTAAAAGATTCATATAATGCTTTTGCCTCTTTATTACTTCTAGTTATTATACATATTTTTTCAAGTCCATTTTCTTTTAGTTTTAAAATATCACTTATCAATGTTTTAAAAATATCATTTTTATCAACTTCTTTAACACTTACAGGAACATTTTGACTATTTCTAACTGGAATTATTTTCTCATTATTAATTAAACTCTTTACATAATTCATAATTTCAGGGCTTGATCTATAAGCTTTATTTAATTCCATATATTTTGTACTTCTTCCTAAAATATTACTCATTTCATTTAATGATTCATATTTGTGATAAGGATTTATAGTTTGATTACAATCACCTAAAGCAGTAATTGTTGCACCATTAAACATCTTTGAAATCATTTCCATTTGAAGTGGTACATAATCTTGTACTTCATCTATAACTAAATGGTTTATTAAATTATTATCTGGATAACCAACTATTTCAAAATTTAAATATAGTAATCCGAGTAAATCAGGATATTCTAATAGTTTTATATTTAATTTCTTTCCTTTTTTGCCAAAGGCATTAATATATTCCTCTGATTCAAGGAATTTATTATAAGCTATTCTTGGGTCAAATGCTGGCTTAATTAATTCTTTTGCTATTTTCTTTTTTAATCCATTTTTACTTAAAGATTTTTTATCAGAAAACATTTGGAAAATATCATCTGCAATTAAATCTATTTTATCTTGTAAAGATGTTTTATCATTAGATAAACTATCAACTAACCTATTCATATATGAGCATGGAATTGTTAAATCATTATATGAAAAATCATCTTTAAATCTATAGCTATTAGATAGTTTCTTTATAAACTTGTCTAATGCGTCTTTATATTCTATCGTAAATTTAAATTTATTTTCACTATTTTTTTCATCAGTATTAATATTTTCATAGTATTTTGAAACAAATTCAGTAAACGATTCTAATTTTTCAAATCTAGAAACAAATGAATTTGCAAAATCACTAAATGTTGTTTGCATTACATTATCTTCTCCAAGCTCTGGTAAAACATTAGAAATATATGAAGAAAAAGTATCACTTGGAGAAAGAATCAACATATTCTCTGCTTTAGATTTTTTATCATTATATAACAAATATGCAATTCTATGTAATGCAACTGATGTTTTTCCACTTCCAGCACACCCTTGAACAATTATTTTATTGTCATTCAAATTTCTTATTACTTCATTTTGTTCTTCTTGAATAGTGCTTACAATATTTTTCATTTTACCAGTTGATGATTTACTTAATACTTCTTGAAGTTCATCATCGTTTATATACAAATCACTTTCAAGTATTCTTTTTATTTTTCCATTATCTATTTTTATTTGTTTTCTTTGCTCTAAGTTACAACTAATCATTCCCATTGGTGCTTTATATTCAGTATTTCCTAGTTTAGAATTATAAAAAAGTGAAGCTATCGGACTTCTCCAATCAGTTACAATATTATTGTAATCTTCCATAATTTGGATAAGACCTATATATATTTCTTCTTGCTCTCCTTCTATTTCTAAATTAAGTTTTCCAAAGTATGGATTGTCATAAGCTTTTCTAAGTTTTTTTAATCTACTTAATTCAGAATTAGTAAGTTTTGCACTAAAATTAACATCATATCTCAATGTTGCTCTTTCTACTTCATCCATTTCACTTCGATATTGCCAATGATATTTACTTAGTTTTTGTACATAATCAATACCTTTTTCGCAATCATTTTCTTTATCTTTTATTTGTTCTTTAATTATCTTAAGTGCATTATCAAGATATTTTTGTTCATGTTTAAAATTTTCATCTAATATTTCCATAGCCATCCCCCTCAAACTATTTAATATATTTTACTGATAATCCTAATCCATATGTTTGCATATTATAACATATTTATTAAAAAAATGCAAGAAAAAACTAGGTTTCCCTAGCTAATTACAATTTGGTGACTCGTATGGAATTCGAATCCATGAATGTTGCCTTGAGAGGGCAATGTGTTAAGCCACTTCACCAACGAGCCAAAAATAATGCCTTTTCATAAAAGACATTATTATTTTAACATATTATTTTATTTTTAACAATCTATTTTTTATTCATCTTCGTAATAGTAGTCATCGTCATCTAAAGCTTCTTCTTCAAATAAATTATCAAAAATTTCCATATTATCTCACTTACCTATTTATTGCTGTAATAGTGTATCCTTCTTGTTTCAATAGATTGGCTAAACCATTTTCACCGACAATATGAGCTGCTCCTACCATAAATAAGACTTTTTGATTATTGTTGAAATAAGAATTAAATTTTTCTTTCATACCAATATTTCTTTTATCAACTACTTCATAGTTATAGTTATTAATTAATTTTTTATCTTCCGCTGTAATTCCTTCAATAGTATCTAATGAATCTTCTTTAATTAATTCAACAAGCTCTTCTTCATTACCATTTTTCCATATTTTATAAAGTCTTTGCATTTCTTTTACTTGAGCATCAAAATTATCTATTGCTGATATTATTGATAGTTCATAAAGTCTATCTGGAAAACTATTTAATAAGTTTTCTTGAAACTCGTATGACTCAACCTCTAATACATTTTTATTTTCTTTTTTAGCTTTTTTTAAGAAAAATGTATCTACTCCGTCTTCTGAATTAATTCCTGCTTCTTGAACAATTATGTTAGAGATAATGCTTTCAAAAAATGATGCCTTATATATATCAAGCTGTTCATTATACATGTAATGTTCTTCTAAAAATTTGACTAACTTATTGTAAGTGCTTTCACTTATATGATTTTTAATTGTAGTACCATCACTGTACATTGATGATAATAAATAATTAGTTGCAAAATCTTTTTGTTGCTGTACTGCTATTATATCTGCTTCTACCGCTAAATAGTCACTATTTTCGTATGCATCTAATACATATTTAGGAAAATCAAATTCTTTTAAGTTAACTAAGTGCATGCTCCCAAAAAGATAAATAACATTATCGCTACCATTCTTTGTAACTTTGTACATTAATGGAGTTATTTGTTCCTTTTTGGATTCTTCTTTTGACTCTTCTTTTGTTTCTTTATCTTCTTCTTTTGTTTCCTTTTTATTATTTGTTGCAATGAAATAGCTAGATAAGGCAATTAATAATACTGCTAAAACTGCAACAATTATTGTTATTAACTTTTGACTTTTTTTCGTTTCTTTTAAATCTTTCATATCACACCTCTTATTTATTATAGTAGAAATAATTTAAATCCACAACTGAATTTATTCCAGGAACTATTCCTTTATCTGAAAATTGCCATATTATATAGTCTTTTGAATAATTTGTTTTATCTGTATAATGAGCAAGCCATGTATCATATTCATCTAAATCCCATAACTTTTCTAAATAATTTTTACTTCCATAATTGATGGCTTTATATCCATTATCAGATATGATTTTTAAGAATTCTCTTCCCATTTCATTAAATTCATGAGTATTAAAGTGAAAATCATTAAAGTATTTCCAACATTCCCAGTCAAGTGATACAAATAAATCTATTCTATAATTTTTTAGTTGTTCAACAACCCAATTTGCTTGTTTAATTATATCTTCTTTATCATTAGCATAAGAGTAATAGTATACTCCAACTTTAATTCCATATTTTTGTGCTTGTTTTATGTTTGTATCAAAATAAGCATCTAATACTGATTCATCATCTATTCCTTTTTGAGTACCTAGTCTCATCATTGCATAATTAATTCCAGATTCTTTTACTTTTTTCCAATCAATATCTTTTTGCCACTTTGATACATCTATCATAAGTGCTACTCCATCATCCAGTTTAATATCTTTTATATTTATTTTATTTTTATTATCATCTTTTGGTTTTTCTATTACTTTTAAAATAAAATCTTTTTCTGTTTTATTACCACTTTCATCAACAGATTCAATTTTTAATGGAGTTTCACCGAGAACATTGATATTATATTCTCCAATAATATTACATTTAACATTCTTGTCATAATTATCAACACAAATAACATCTTTATCAAATGTAAAATTTGTATTAATAATATGACTGTAGTGATCTCCTACTCCAATATATGGTGGAGTCTTGTCCACTACGTTAACTGTTATTTCTTTTATTTCTCCATTATTTTCATATTTTATTACTTCTTTTCCTAATTTGTCTGTATTTATTTCTTTTTGATTATCATCTCCAGTTAAATCTTTAACACTTGTTTTTGAATAAACTTCTACATCAAATGTAGTTTGAACTTCATTTTTTACTTTTACTGGCTCTTTTTCTTCTAATATTTTTTCTTCATCATTTTTTCTAAAAAAAAGAAAAAATGAAAAAAATCCTACTATAAGTATTATTAATACAATTAATATTTTTTTCATCATATCACCTATTATTATTATACTACATTTTTTAGATGTTTTTTTATGTTTTGTTATATAATATAGTTAGGTGATAATACATGATTTGTAAAAAATGTGGTAGTCAAATAGATAATGGAACATATTGTATAAATTGTGAAAGTGAAAATAGTGATAATATAATTAATAATCAATTAGATAAAGAAAAAAATAAAAGTGATAAAACCAAATCACAAACAATAGCTCACTTTTATATAGTTTTTCTTATTATTGCTATTATTATTCAATTAATATTTTATTTTATGAATAATTCATTTAATTCTTGTGTTGAAAAAGTTGGGCACAAGGAATGCGGACTTGGAACATTATGTGATAAAAATTGTATGCCCCCATTTTATTTTACTATGCAGATACTTCAGTTATTTTCTGGAATGTTTTTACTTACAACTCCATTATTTTTAATACTTTATTTGTATTATAGAGTAAAAGAAAAAAATAGATTTTATTAAATTCTATTTTTTTCTTTATAATAATCATAATTTCCAAGATAACAATTCATTTGTTGATTATTTATTTCATATATTTTATTTATTACTTTATTTATAAAATATCTATCATGAGAAACACATAAAAGAGTTCCTTTATATTTTAATAATGCATCTTCTAAAACTGAACGTGTTTCAATGTCTATATGGTTTGTTGGTTCATCAAGAATTAAAAAATTCGAGTTTTTTAATATCAATTCAAATAATTTTAACCTTACTTTTTCACCACCCGATAAGTTTTCTATTTTTTTACTTATATCATCATCAAAAAAATGAAAATTAAATAAAGAACTTCTTAAATGATTATCTTCTCCTTCAAAAAAATTTCTTGCATATTCATAAACTGTTTCTTTAGGATTATCAAACTTTATTTCTTGTGGAATATAACCTACTTTAATATTGCTTCCTATCTTTATTTGTTCATCAATTTCATTATTATCAATCAAATTTAAAATATATTTAATTAATGTAGTCTTACCTATTCCATTTTTTCCTATTATACAGACTTTTTCTCCATAATAAATATCCATAAATATTCTTTTTACTAATAATCTATCTTTTATGTATAAATCTTTTTTCTTAATTATTAAAACATCTTTACCACTTCTTCTATCAACATTAAATTCTAAATTAATATCATTATCATTCTTTGGCTTATCTATTAACACCATTTTGTCTAGTCTTTTTTGGATAGATGCTGCACGTCTAAAAAACATACCACCTTCAGGGGAAGCTCTTCTTCCGTATTCTTTTAATTTTTTAATAGATTCTTTCATGGCATTTATCTTTTTTTCCTGTGTTTTATAATTTTCAAATTCAATCATTATTCTTTTTTCGTGTTCTTCTTCAAAATAAGTATAATTACCAAAATATACTTCACAACTTCCTTTTTCCAAAAATAAAGTTTTTGATGCAACTTTATCTAAAAAATATCTATCATGAGATACAATAAGAATCGTTTTTTTAATGCTTTTTAAATATTCTTCAAACCACTCTAAAGTTTCAATATCTAAATGGTTAGTTGGTTCATCAAGTAAAATTATATCAGGATTTTGAAGAATTAAACTTGCAAGTGATACAATTCTTTTTTCTCCTCCAGATAGCTTATTATATTCACTATCTAGTAAGTTTTCTAACTTAAAACCTTTTACAATTTTTCCTAATCTTTTTGATGCTTGATAACCATCATTTAAAATAAATTTGTCTTGTAAATTTGTATATTTAGTAACAAGTTTTTCTATTTCTTGAACACTTGCTTTCTCCATTTTTAATTCAAGTTCAAAAAGACGTTGTTCCATATCAAAGATATCTTTTAAACTTTCATTTAATACTTCTCTAACAGTTTTATTATTATTATCTACTATTTGTTTTAAATAACCTATTTTAGATCCATTTCTAATTGTTACTTTTCCACTTGTGACATTTTCATCTCCACTTATAATATTTAAGATTGTTGATTTTCCTGCACCATTATTTCCAACAAGTGCAACTATTTCACCTGTTTTAATTTCAAAACTAATACCATCTAAAACATTACCGAATCCAAAATTTTTATATACTTTATTAAAATTTATTTCTAACATAATTTCTCCTCCATTAAAAAAATCATATAGACCTATATCCATATGATTTGAATATAGGCACAACAAAGAAGTCATGCCTATTTTATTTTTTTAATAAAAGAGACATGACTATTTATATACATACATGATAGTTTTATCAAGGTATGACATAATAGTCCCTCCATTTCAAATATATTGTATCATATTTTAATATTTTTTCAATGTTAAATAAAATAAATGATGAATAGCATTTCTTTCATTGCTAACTAATATAAATTAAAGAATCAAAAAAATAAAGTAGGATTGTTCCTACTTTATTTCCTAAATTGAAATCTCAACCGCACCACCTGGTGCGGCTTTTTGATACAATAAAAGGAGCCAAATCCCGGCAAGGAGGCTCCCATATG
>OCVV011269331.1_pt1 | contig 47230 bp, 41 predicted proteins | sample 1539721 | NCBI WGS metagenome assembly OCVV01 (sample SAMN02144230, study PRJEB22623) | gut metagenome | biome: sheep rumen | host: Ovis aries | place: New Zealand | reverse complement strand
TAAACCGGGGTGTGGCTCAGCTTGGCTAGAGTGCCTGATTTGGGATCAGGAGGTCGCAGGTTCGAATCCTGTCACCCCGACTGAACTTCTCAAAACAGAGGTTCATATATATAGAAAATGTCATAATGAAATATAAATTATTTCTTGTTGACAATTCTGAAGAAATTTAATATTATATGTAACTGTATCGTAGTTAAAAAGTATGCGGGTGTAGTTCAGTGGTAGAACACCAGCCTTCCAAGCTGGATATGTGGGTTCGATTCCCATCACCCGCTTTTAGACTGTAATTACAGTCTCGAATCATAATGTGTCCGTAGCTCAGCTGGATAGAGCAACGGCCTTCTAAGCCGTGGGTCGGGGGTTCGAATCCCTTCGGGCACATTTTTGCTTGATTTTGAAAGTGTTGTCCAAGTGCCACTAGCTCAGTCGGTAGAGCACTTGACTTTTAATCAAGTTGTCGGGGGTTCGATTCCCCCGTGGCACACTAAGTATTATGGTGGGTATGGCGCAGTTGGCTAGCGCGCCAGATTGTGGCTCTGGAGGCCAAGGGTTCAAGTCCCTTTACCCACCCTCATTTGGGCAGTTGTCTTTATACTGCATAAGAATTCGACGTTATGTAGGGCAAGGTCAGGCAAATCCTTGGGCTATAGCCAAGCGGTAAGGCACAGGACTTTGACTCCTGCATTCGTTGGTTCGAATCCAACTAGCCCAGCTAACTTAAAATTTGCGGATGTGGCGGAATTGGCAGACGCGCTAGATTTAGGTTCTAGTGGTAACCCCGTGCAGGTTCGATTCCTGTCATCCGCACTATAAACTGTGTTTGACTGTCATCAGGTTTGACGGTCATTTTTTTTTGATATAAGAGTCGAAAGTCAAAAGGTATTTTTGATACTTACTTCGTTTTGCAGAGTATTTGCTTTTTAAAAGTTTGATAGATTTGGATTTGTTTTATTTCAAAATGATAAGATTCATTCTTTTGGATTTCTATTGTGAAGATATTGTTAAAATCTTGATTACCTATACTATTTTATTGTATTTACAGCAAAAATATGATATTATACGCATATATGGGCAAAGCAGGAGTGATTCTGTGACGCAAAGCTATAGGGCCTGGATGTCTATGAGGGTGAGAGCTTATTTATTCAGGTAGCCAGTTGCAAGATTAGGATTGCTACTGTTAGTAGGAGCTGATATATATACTTGATGTTTTGATAAGTGATGGTTGCTTATCTATACATTTTGTTATGGTGTATCGTATCCTTTTCTAATAGTGGTTTTTTTATTTGAACTCATATGGAATTGGTTTTATTTTGTTTCTATTGTTCTGTTACACTATTCAAGAGGATACCAATATGAAAAAATATAATACATTGCATAATAATCGCCTGGGAGAAAAGGGTTTTTCGCTGGTTGAGCTTATTATCGTTATTGCAATAATGGCTATACTGGCTGCTGCTATAGCACCTGCGCTTATCAGATATATCGATAAGTCAAGAAGGGCTGATGATGTTCAGGCTGCGCATATTATAGGACAGGCTCTGTCACTTGCTATTTCATCGGGAGATGAGAAGGAGAGTGGTGGAGATGCAAAGGATCTGTATTCCTGGTATATGCAGGATGGGTCTGCTGATGTATATACAGTTCAGGATGATTCGGGAAATGACTATGATATAGTATGTGTTGCCCGTTGGGTAACAGGTAGGAATAGCAGTCTGTTCGTTAATGGTGGTGCTACAGACCATGATCCACTTGTGGATGAAATTAATAGAACGGTTGATCCTAGAGACATAATGATTAAATGTACTAAGAATCCACAAGGAAGCACGCTTGATATGTATGTTGTTGCAAGAAGCAAGGTGAATGACAGAATAGAGGTCTGGATTGGTTCTTATGCAGATAACAAACCATATTTCAGACTATATCCTGAAGCAACTGGCGAATATAAATAATTTCAGGGATTATATGCAGTTTGGAGAGGAAGCTGGATATGATGTATAATGGTCGTAAAGGTTATATTGATTTAAAAGATTTAGATTACAGAAATAATAGTAAAGGATTCTCGCTGGTTGAACTTATTATAGTAATTGCAATAATGGCAATTCTTGCTGCTGCCATAGCACCGGCTCTGATTAGGTATATAGATAAGTCGAGAAAGGCTGTTGATGTAGAAACGGCGCAGACACTATATACTGCTTTAAATCTATGCATTACTTCTGGGGAGGAAGTTCAGGTTGGAGGGCATTTTACGGTGAATGGTGAACCTACATATAGGGTTTGTGATGATATGTGGTTTTCTAATAATGGTAATCTATGGAAAACTGCTACACAGGTTGAAGTTAGTAAAGACGGGAGAGCTAATTATACAGCGGGGAGTGAAACCTACAAGATTAATATTATGACTAAGGCTGATGGTGTCAGGGGAGGATATAACAAACAAAAATGGTTTGGCGCATATAATGAGTTTACTTATTTTCAGGATAAGATAAATGAGGTGACAAACCTTACGTCAAACCAGAATAATGTTAATTATAAAGAAATAAAAATCAGATATAGAAAAGGTTTTGGTGATGGGGAATTGTATAGGTGGTTTATTTGCAGGAATGAGGAAACCAAGCAGCCGGAGATATGGATAGGAAATGCAGGGGTACGGTATGGAAATGGACCGTTATACAGAGTTTATCCTGATCCTGCGCCGGAATATAAGTAAAGATGTGCTTTTAAAATGTTTTAGGACTGATGTTTTATTCAGTCCTTTTTTATTGCAATATTTGTAATTATTTGATAGTATTGATATGTTTTTTTGTGGTAAATTTGGTTTAGTTATAGAGTTGTATGTCAGAAATAACGTATTAATCAAATCTGATAATTACAAATTGTAGCTGTAAAACTAAGTGTATTATGTTTGGTATCGTTTTAGAGGTTGTGAAATGAGTGATACAGAAAAAAGAGTCCCTTTGATAGAATTAAAGGGTTTGACAAAGAACTTTGAAGATCAGCAGGTGCTTAAGGGTATAGACCTTACTATATATGAGAATGAATTTCTCACCCTTCTTGGTCCTTCAGGATGTGGTAAGACTACAACTCTGAGGATCATAGCCGGATTTGAGGAGCCCTCCAAGGGAGAGGTTCTTTTTGATGGAGTGGATATTACAAAGGTTCCGGCATATAAGCGTGAGGTAAATACTGTTTTTCAGAAATATGCTCTTTTTCCGTTCCTGAATGTTTATGATAATGTAGCCTTTGGACTAAAGATCAAGAAGATGGATAAGGCTATAGTTGATCATAAGGTGAAAAGTATGCTGGACCTGGTCGGACTTAGTGATTTTGCAAAGAGAGATGTGTCGAGTCTTTCCGGAGGACAGCAGCAGAGAGTGGCTATAGCCAGAGCTCTTGTAAATGAACCCAAGGTGCTTCTTCTGGATGAACCTCTTGGCGCACTCGACGCTAAGCTTCGTAAGGAGATGCAGGTTGAGCTTAAGAAGATACAGAAGGAAGTTGGAATAACATTTATATTTGTTACACACGATCAGGAAGAGGCTCTGTCCATGAGTGATACTGTAGTAGTAATGAATGATGGTATCATACAGCAGGTCGGTACTCCGGAGGATATATATAATGAACCGGAAAACCGTTTTGTTGCCGGTTTTATAGGTGACTCTAATATTATAGAGGCTGTTATGAAGAAGGATCTTCTGGTTTCTTTTGACGGAGAAGATTTTGAATGTGTAGATAAGGGCTTTAAGGATAATGAAAATGTAGAGGTCGTTATCAGACCTGAGGATATAGATATAGTAAAGCCTAAGGAAGCCAAGGTCAGAGGCGTGGTAAAGTCCATTATATTCAAGGGCGTTCACCATGAGATAGTAGTAGAGACAGAGTATAGACAGTATCTGATCCATACTACTGACTATCATGAGGTGGGACTGAAGGTTGGACTTAAGTTCGGTCCTGACGAGATTCATGTAATGTACCCCATGGAATGGTAATACGTAAAAAGTATTCAGGTGGATTTTTATTATTAATGAGGTTTTACAAAATAAATGAAACATTTTACCAAACTTATCAGACCATATCTGATATGGTCTGTAGTGATAATAGTTGTACCATTATTACTGATTATCTTATATTCAATAACAACCGGAGGAAATGAACTGGTAAATATTCAGTTTACTCTGGATAATTTTAAGAGAATCGGAGAGCCTATATATCTTGATGTCATGAAGAAATCCTTTACTCTGGGACTTATGGCTGTGCTTATCTGTCTTGTACTGGGATATATGCTTGCATATTTTATTACAAAGTTCAAGGATTCTACCCAGGATCTTCTTATACTGGTTGTCACTATCCCTATGTGGATCAATACACTGCTGAGAACCTATGCCTGGATAGGGCTTTTATCAGATAATGGCCTGATTAACAGATTTCTTCAACTGATTGGTCTTGAAGCGCAGAATCTTATGTACACGGACTTTGCGGTTCTGGTCGGACTTATCAGTGATATACTGCCTTTTATGGTTATTCCTATTCATACCTCTATCAGAAAGATAGATGTCTCCCTGATAGAAGCGTCACATGATCTGGGAGCCAACAACATTCAGACCTTTATAAATGTAATACTGAAAATGAGTATTCCCGGTGTGATCAATGGTGTAATGATGACCTTCCTGCTTGCTATATCTACCTTCGTTATACCTAAGCTGCTGGGCGGAGCTCAATATATGCTGATAGGAAATCTTATCGAAAATCAGTTTATTTCTGTAGGTGACTGGAATTTTGGATCTGCTTCATCTATAATTCTTACTTTTATTATCCTTATCGGTCTTACTCTTATGAAGAAGTTCGACAAGAAAGAAAAGGAGGAATCAGATGTTAGAGCATAAAAAAGATAAGAAGAAGATAATATATGTTCTTTATATAGCGGTTCTTTTCGTATTTTTCTATCTGCCTATAGTAGTTACGATGGTTTTCTCCTTCAATTCCTCCAAAAGTCTGACGAATATGACGGGCTTTTCACTTAGATGGTATGAGAGACTCATAACTGACGGTTCGATAATGAAGGCTGTATATGTTTCTCTTACTATAGCTATATTTGCAACGCTTATATCGACGATTCTGGGGACTATTACAGCTATAGGTCTTTCCAGGTGCCGTAAGCTGTTAAAGGATACGATTCTGACCATAAATAATTTTCCGATAATGAATCCGGATATAGTGACAGCTATCGGTCTTATGATACTTTTTTCCTCGGCGGTGATAAGGAGAGGCTATATGACCATGCTTCTTGCTCATATAGCATTTTGTACACCATATGTTATAACGTCGGTTTATCCAAAGGTCCGTCAGCTTGACCCAAGTATTGCCGATGCAGCCATGGATCTGGGAGCAACACCTTTTGAAGCACTTGTCAAGGTTATTATTCCTATGCTTAAGGATGGCATATATGCAGGAATACTGCTTGCATTTACCATGAGCTTTGATGATTTCGTTATATCCTACTTTGTAACAGGAAATGGTGTAGAGAACATTTCCATAGTTGTATATAATATGACCAAGAGGACTAATCCGACTATCAATGCTCTTTCTACTATTGTTATACTTGTGATAGCTATTCTTATTATTACCTCCAAGCTGATACCAGCCATGGTAAAGAACACCATGAAGAAGGTTATGGCTGTGCTGCTGGTTCTGGTGGTAGGTTTCAGTCTGTTTGCCGGAATTAAGAGCAGCGGAAGAACACTCAGGATATTCAATGCAGGAGAGTATATTGAGCCGGCGCTTGTGGAAAAATTTGAGGAGGAATATGACTGTAAGATAGTTTATGAAACCTTTGATTCCAATGAATCCATGTACACAAAGCTTATGAGTGGATCGGAGTATGATATACTTGTAATAAGTGATTATATGATAGAGAGACTTATTAAGGAGGACTATCTTCAGCCGTTAAACTGGGATAATATTACTCATAAAGATGATATAGATCCTCAGAATATGGGATATTCCTTTGATCCTGATAATACCTACTCTGTTCCGTATTTTGTAGGTACAGTTGGTATATTATATGATACTACCAAGGTAGATGAAGAGGATCTTAAGGATGGCTGGGAGCTGCTGAGAAATCCTAAGTATGCCGGTGATATATATATGTATGACTCTGAAAGAGACAGCTTTATGATTCCACTCAAGTCTCTGGGGTATTCGGCAAATTCCACGGATCCTAAAGAGATTGAAGAAGCCTACCAGTGGCTGATAGAACAAAAAGAGACTATGGATGTGGTTTATGTAGGCGATGATGTTATGGATAACATGATAGCCGGAAATAAAGCCATTGCAGTTGTCTATTCCGGTGATGGTGCCTATATTATGGAGGAAAATGAAGATATGGAATATTTTGATCCTCCGGAAGGTACCGTGGAATGGTGTGATGCCATGGTAATGACTAAGGACTGTGTAGATACAGAGCTTGCTGAACAGTTTATGGACTTTATGCTTGAGTATGACAATGTTTATGATAACTCAGTATTTGTTGGATATACCACTCCGGTAACTCAGGTCAGAGAGGATATGAAGGATGATTATTTTGAGGGTATAGATGCTTACACACCTGTATTTGGTGCTCCAAATAATGAAGTATTTTATTATCAGGACAAGTCGGTTAAGCAGATGTATGCTGATTACTGGACAAAGGTTAAGGCTTATTGATTATATTATATTGATATAATTAGGAGATGAATGTGACATGCTGTTTATAGCTATGGTTATATACAATAAGAGTATATCTGATGTAATGTCGCGTGATGTAACGAAACGGCTTATAGAACATCATGGAGAGGGAAAAGCGAAGCTGATAATAATAGATAATTCAGACAGTAAAAGGTATATGGTGCCTGACGCGGAAATGAGCAAATATGTTGCTGCGAGTGGCATAGCATATATTCGTATGGGTGAAAATGCCGGACTGTCAAAGGCTTACAATAAAGCGCTTGAATATGCACTCCGGGAGTCTCAGAATCCGAAAAATGATTATCTGCTATTGCTGGATGACGATTCGAATCTTTCCTATGATTATCTGAGGGCTGTGTATCTGAGTGCAAAGGATCCCAGAAGAGAGACAGACGGTATAAATGTCATAACAGGTCTTATCGAAAGTGGTGGAAGACCTATGTCGCCTGTGAAGGGATACAGGTTCATCTTCAGGGATTCGGATTATATAGTAAATCAAGGTGTATTTGAAGATATATGCTGTATAAACAGCGGTACAGCCATAAGACTGGACAGTCTTGAAAAAGTAGGTGGCTTTGACGAGACTCTGTTTGTAGATATGGTTGACTATGTTCTGATGTATAATCTCAGCCGGCATGGGCTCAACAGGGTTCTGGTGCTTGGTGAAAAATTCGAGCAGTCTTTTTCCGGAAGAACAAAGATGAACAGACTCAGGGCCAGAGAAAGATTTAAGATATACAAAAAGGATTTTATGAGATACTGTGAGATAGTTGGTAAGTCTCCGGCTTATGGCAGGCTGAATCTTCTGAAGAGAAGAATAGCTATTGATATTAAATCAGGTAAAATATGACATAATTATAAGGTGCATTTGATGCTGAATTATGCTAATATATTAGTTTGATGGTTAACTGATTAGTTCGGTTATTTTGCAGCTGATGTACCGGTTCGTAAAGGGTGAAGTGAAGGATGGAGATGTAACTTGGAGGAAGAAAAAAATATAGAGAATACAATAGAAAATACAGTAGAAAATACAACAGAAAATACTATAGAGAATACAACGGAAAATACTATAGAAAATACATCTGCAAATAAAACAGATGAAATAAAAGAAACAGATATAAATTCAGGCGAGACCAAGATAAATAAACGCATTGACTTTATAGATGTAAGACTTATGCTTACCTTGGCAGGAGCGGGCTGTATCATAGGACTGTTTTACCTGTTTATAGGAAAGATTGGTGCGGTTTTTGGTGTTGTGGGAGAGATTCTTAGTGCGATGTCACCTATTATAATAGGCTGCATAATAGCATTTCTCCTTAATCCGGTTGTCAACAGACTCAGAAATGATCTGAAAAAAATCGTCAGTGCTGTCTTTAAGAAATTTGATGAGGATAAGGTCTATAAGGTGTCGCATGGAATATCGGTTTTTCTTTCTATAATTATGTTTATTGCAATTATAACAGCTCTTTTGTGGATACTTATACCATCGCTGTATGACAGTATCAATAAGCTGTATAATAATCTGGACAACTATGCGACAAATATAGAAAAGTTTGTTCTGAAAATCGTAAGGAACAAGCCTCAGCTTTCAGAGATGGTCAATAACTATCTGGAAGATATTGAGACCAGTATTAGAAGTGTACTGACAGATACCCTGCTTCCCAATATGGATACTGTAGTTAAGTCTGTTACAAGTGGTATAGTAGGCGGGCTTAAGTTTGTTCTTAATTTTGTAGTTGGAATAATTGCGGCTATATACATACTTTTCAGTAAGGATAAGTTTACTGCCCAGGGTAAAAAGATAGTTTATGCATTCGTGAGCAGAGAAAAAGGAAATGATATCTTAAGCGTTATAGAGTATGTTGACGGAGTGTTCAGTGGATTTATCAGTGGCAAGATTATAGATTCGATCATAATAGGTATGATATGCTTTATATTCTGCACTATAGTTTCCATGCCTTATGCACTGCTTATAAGTGTTATCGTAGGAGTGACTAATATTATACCTTTCTTTGGCCCGTTTATAGGTGCTATACCTTCGGCAATTCTGGTTTTTGTTGAATCTCCTAAGCTGTGTGTTGTATTTGTTATATTCATCATCATACTTCAGCAGGTGGATGGAAACATTATAGGTCCTCTTATTCTTGGAGATACAACCGGACTTTCCAGCTTCTGGGTGCTCTTCGCAATCCTTGTGGGTGGAAATCTGTTCGGATTTACCGGAATGGTTCTGGGAGTACCGACCTTTGCCTGTCTATATACGATGGCAACGCTGCTTCTAAGAAAATCTCTTAATAAGAGAGGGCTGGATAATGATACAGATTTCTTTGTGGCACTTCGGCGGATAGATGAAGATGGAAATCCGGTCAAGGGTCCGAAGAAAAGAATTGAGTCGAATTCCATGAAAAAGAAGAGAGAGAGGCAGTTAAAACAGCTTCAGCAGTCAAAGGAGTTTCTGGATAAGGTTACTCATCACGAGAAGAAGCAGTAAGATTAACATTTGATAGTTTCGGTTACATTTGCTAACTGATATATAAAGCAGATATTTTATTTGGAGGAAAGATAAATGGCTAAGTTTGATCACAAGATGATTGAAATGAAGTGGAATGAAAAATGGGAGAAGGATCCGGTAAATGTGAACAGCGAAGACAAGGAAAAGTATTACTGTCTCGATATGTTTCCGTATCCTTCAGCTAACGGACTTCATGTAGGACACTGGAGAGGATATGTTATCTCTGATGTATGGAGTCGTTACCAGATGATGCATGGAAAGTATGTTATCCATCCTATGGGCTGGGATGCATTTGGTCTTCCTGCAGAGAATTTTGCTATCAAGAATGGAATCCATCCATCTATTTCCACGGCATCTAATATTGAGAATATCAAGAGACAGATAAAGCAGATAGCTGCTATATATGACTGGGATATGGAAGTGAATACAACCGATCCTGATTATTATAAGTGGACGCAGTGGATATTTGTCCAGATGTTTAAGAAAGGGCTTGCCTATGAAAAGGAGATGCCTATCAACTGGTGTCCATCCTGTAAGACTGGTCTTGCCAATGAGGAAGTAAAAGATGGCAAATGTGAAAGATGTGGCTCAGATGTAACAAAGAAGAATCTCCGTCAATGGATGCTGAAGATCACAGCCTATGCTGACAGACTTCTGGCTGATCTTGATAAGCTGGACTGGCCTGAAAAGGTTAAGAAGATGCAGGCAGAGTGGATTGGAAAGTCTGAAGGCGCAGAGGTTAATTTTCCTGTAGATGGAAGAGATGAGGTAATAACAGTCTATACCACCAGACCGGATACTCTTTACGGAGCTACTTTTATGGTGCTGGCTCCTGAGTCAGAGCTTGCTTCAAAGCTTTATACACCGGAGACAGAAGAAGCAGTTAAGGATTATATATATCAGACATCACTTAAGTCATCTATCGACCGTATGGCAGATAAAGAAAAGACAGGTGTTTTCACAGGCTGCTATGCAATCAATCCTCTTAGTGGTGCCAAGACTCCTATCTGGCTTTCTGATTATGTTCTTGCTGATTATGGTACAGGAGCTATCATGTGTGTTCCTGCACATGATGACAGAGACTTTGAATTTGCAAAGAAATTCGACCTTCCTATTATTCAGGTCATAGCTCCTACACTGGAGGAGGTTCAGGATGGAAATGAGATGACGGAGGCTTATACTGCTGCATCAGGTATTATGGTCAATTCCGGAGAATGGAATGGCATGGAATCGGCAGTTCTTAAGAAAGAGGCTCCTCATATAATAGAAGAGAAGGGCTATGGAAAGGCTACCACCAATTATAAGCTGCGTGACTGGGTATTCTCACGTCAGAGATATTGGGGTGAACCTATTCCTATTGTTCATTGTGAGAAGTGTGGCTGTGTTGCAGTTCCTGAGGAGGAGCTTCCGCTCAGACTGCCTGATGTTGAAAAGTATGAACCAACAGGTACAGGTGAATCACCACTTGCAGCGATTGATGAGTGGGTAAACTGCACTTGTCCTCAGTGTGGTGGTCCGGCTAAAAGAGAGACTAATACCATGCCGCAGTGGGCCGGTTCTTCCTGGTACTTCCTCAGATATATAGATGTTCATAACGATAAGGAGCTTGTATCGAGAGAGAAGGCTGACAAGTATCTTCCGGTAGATATGTATATCGGTGGTGTAGAGCATGCTGTTCTTCACCTGCTTTATTCAAGATTCTGGACTAAGTTCCTCTATGATATAGGTGTAGTTGGCTTTGATGAGCCATTTAAGAAGCTGTTTAATCAGGGTATGATCTGTGGACGCGACAGAGTAACCGGCAAGCCTACCAAGATGAGCAAGTCTCTTGGTAATATAGTATCTCCTGATGATATAGTACGTGATTATGGATGTGATACACTTAGACTGTATGAGCTTTTTGTTGGTCCTCCGGAAGCAGATGCTATCTGGGATGATGCTGGTATAGACGGTATCTACAGGTTTATAAAGAGATTCTATACGGTTGTAATGGATAATATAGAGAAGTCTAAGGAACAGGAGATTCCTGAAACAGAGGAGACACTGAGACTTAGAAATGGTCTTGTTAAGGCTGTATCTGAAAGGCTTGAAAGCTTCAACCTTAATACTGTAGTTTCTGCATTTATGGAATATAATAACAAATTTGTAGATATTACCAAGACTACCGGAGTTGACCTGGAGACTCTGAAGACTGCAGTAAGACTGATTGCTCCATTTGCTCCGCATCTTGGTGAAGAGCTCTGGGAGGCACTTGGTGGTACTGCTTCAGTATTTGAGCAGAGCTGGCCTGAGTTTGACGAAAAGCATCTTGTAACAAACGAGATAACACTTCCTGTTCAGGTTTCCGGAAAGACCAGACTTACTATAAATGTTCCTGCTGATGCTTCTAAGGATGAAATATTAGAGGCTGCAAAGAATGCACTGGGAAGCAGACTTGAGGGCAAGACAATTATTAAGGAAATATATGTACCTGGTAAGATTATCAATATTGTTGCTAAATAATGAAATGGTAATAATGGCGTCAAAGCTTGTATTTGGCGCCATTATAATATTGGTGGATATATATCATAAAGAGAAGACTTTGATATGTTCAGACGTTATGTTAGAAGAAATTTAATAGCAATGCTGATACCTGTAATAGTCATGGAGATACTCGTTATCTTCATGACTGTTCAGCTTGGTCTTCTGGATGACTATAGAAGCTATGAGATAACCGATATGAAGGATCTTGAATTATATTACATGGAAGGAAAGAGGAATGTTGTTATTCAGGTAGATGATCCTCTTACCTACGCCGGATTTGATGCGGCTTCTGATGAAGGAAAACAGGGAAGCTATTATTATCAGTTTAATGGAGACAGTATCAGACTTTTTATTCTTAAGGATGAGACTATACGTGCCATAAATTTTGGGGAGAATAACAGGGTATATGCCAGAATTATCCGTGATGAGGTTACTGCCGGTTATATAGAAAAAGAATATACCTCTGAAGTAGGCCTTGGCGATGGACTTTTTGATGGCTTTGTGGAACCTATAATAATTGATGAATTAAGCTATCCGGAATTAAAGATAAAGGGGATTAGATACGTCAACCTTGCTGCCAGAGTAATGCTTGCGGGTACCTGGTTATATATGCTTGTTGGATTCTGCTTTCCGGTTCTTGCATTTGGTTACCGCAGTAAGAAGATGTTTAAGAATCGGAGAGAAATGCTTAGTGTCATGGATGCAGAGCTTGAAGACAGTCTCCTTAGATCATCTGGCCATGAGTTTGTTACTTACAACTATCTGGTATATATTTATCTTTCGCGTATTGAGGTGATAAAGAAGAGTGATATTAATATGGATAGTGACGATGACCTGTATCTGGATGATGACTTTGAGGACGTAATTGAAGATGATATAGAAGATGATATAGAAGAAAATACATAAGAAAAATAAAGCCATCCGGTGTTTAGAAATATTCTTACACCTGATGGCTTCATTTGTCAGTTTAATATTTTGTGAATTAGACTGTTCTTAATCTATCTCGATATTATCAGCATTCTTTTTTGCTTCTTCAAGCTTTTCTTCAGCGGCTTCCTTAACCTCTTCAGCCTTGTCTTCAGCAGCTTCTTTAACTTCCTCAGCCTTTTCTGCTACGGCATCTTTGATTTCCTCGGCAGCTTCTTTGATGTCCTCAGCCTTTTCCTCGGCGGCATCGGAGATATCCTCTTTGATAGTTGTGTAGTCTCTGTTTTCTGCCGGCTCATCAAAGTCGATTATGATCTCGTCATCTTCAAAGATGTTATCATCGTTGGAAGCCTTCCACTCATCTACCTTATTCTTCAGATCTCTGGTAGCATCCTTTGCCTTACCCTTCAGATCATAAGCGGTTTCCTTGGCTTTCTCGGAGTAGGTCTTAATCTTGTTATCTACATCATATTTTTCATTTAAATCCTTGTAAGTCTGTGTTTCACGTATTTCCTCCTTGAAGAGATATGCAACACCGGCAACTGCAGCAGCGGCTGCTGTAATAGTAAATAAACTCCCCAATAATCCACGTCTGGCCATAATAAATATCCTTCCTTTCTGTTTGTTTTGTATATTGACTGAATAGCGAATATACTTGTCCTATAGAATCATATTTTAATTGATAGATATGGAAAAATCAATAGCTGCGTTTCAAAAAGCTGATTCTTGAATAGATATAAATGTTGTGTTAATCTATTGTGGCGAGGTTGATAGATATGAATATAAAAAATGACATTATTGAAGAAAAAAAGAAGATTGAACAGGAAAGGCTGGTGCTGGACAAGCGGTTTTCTGTTATTGCAGGGCTTAGGCTGGTAACATTTCTGGCTGGCATCGTTCTCCTGTTTATAGGACTGGGGGATGCTAAACCTTTACTTCTTGTACTTGGACTTGTGCTTCTTGTGGCATTTATAGTTCTTATCAGGTTTCATGGAGTTACCGATGAGAAGCTGCAGTCATTAAAGGCAAAGACGGAGGTTTTGGACAGGTATCTGAAGCGTATATCTGGAGAGTGGAGACATTTTAAAAATGACGGTTCTCTCTATCTTTCCAGAAATGATAATCTGTCACATGATCTGGATCTTCTGGGAAAAAATTCTCTTTTCCAGCTTATATCCATAGCCCATACAGAGGAAGGAAGAAGAAAGCTTGCAGAATCGCTTTCTCTTAAAAAGGATCATATCAGTGATGTGGACAGAAGATATGATGCTGTACAGGAGCTTGTAGGTAAGAACAGCTTTCTCTTTGATTTTGAATCTTATTCCGAGAGAATACTTGAGATTAAAGAGAAGGAGCTTCAGAGAAAGCTTGAGATAAGCGAGCTGGAGGAGGGCGGTAAATCGGAGACTGCTGAAGAAGCAGAGCCGGAGGTTAAGGATGCACGTTTTAAGGCATGGATGTTTTTGCCGATGCTTCTGGTTCCTGTAATGAACCTTGTGATGATAGTTCTGGTACTTTCGGGAAAGATGCCTCCGTCTTATATTCTTTTCACATTTATAGGCGGACTTGTTCTGACATGGGGACCTAAGACAGTCCTGGACAGCATCATTTCCCCTGTATATAAATATGGAAATGTAGCCGGAGATTATTTCAGGATGCTCAGTCTTGTAGCCGGAATCGAGTTTGAGACGGAGCTGCTCAAGAAGATTCATGACAGGATTACCAGTAGAGACGGACTTCTTGCGGCTGTCAGATCACTTGGTAAGATAGGCTCGTTAAATAATATTTCCTTTAATCCACTTGCTCATATGGTGCTGGCGGGATTTTTTGGATGGGACTACTATATAGCTCTTCTTGCATCCAACTGGAGTAAGAAAAATGAAAATGTTTTTGATGAGTGTATCGATGTGGTGTCTGATATAGAGGAACTTGGTTCGCTGGCTGTGCTTCCTATGATAAGAGCTACGACTAAGCCTGAGATCAGAATTGATAAAAATACAGAAAAAGGCCTTATTATGTCAGGTGTATATCATCCTATGATTGATCCTGCCACGGTTATATCAAATGATGCAGCACTGTCCGATAAGCTTACTATTATAACAGGCTCCAATATGTCTGGTAAGACTACTTTCCTTAGAACTATTGCTATAAATATGGTTCTGGGTTATGTGGGCTGTGGAGTTTGTGCTGAAAGCTTCAGTGTACCTTATGCTAGGATATTCACATCCATGAGAGTAATGGATGATGTGGGTGGTGGTATATCTACATTTTATGCTGAGATACTCAGGATCAAAGAGATGGCAGAGTATCTGGCACAGTCTCCGGATCTTCCTGCGATATGTATGATAGATGAGATATTTAAAGGGACCAATTCTGCTGACAGGATAGTAGGTTCTGAGGAGGCGCTTAAAAAGCTTTCCGGTGGAAATGCTATGGTTATAGTAACCACGCATGATTTTGAGCTCTGCGATCTTAAAACTGTGGCTGGTGTTCCGGCGGATAATTATCACTTTGAAGAATATTACGAAGGAAATGAACTGAGATTCGATTACAAGATCAAGGATGGAAGATGCAGTACCAGAAATGCGATGGCAATACTTAAAATGGCAGGTCTTGTGCAAAATTAACAAATATTTTTATAAAAAACTGACAATATGACGTTGACACATCTTCAAAATATTTGATACAATCATTATATCTGCATTGTAGTTTTTACATGTTTAAATGCAGAAAATTGATATATTATGTAATGTATGAGGAGGGATGGAACGATGGCATTACCAGCTAATATAACGGGCAGTGATAATAATGTACTTTCCATAGCGGCTTCGAACAACAAGGGGTTACTTATCAGATTCCTGAATGAGCAGGTTGAAGATGGATTCTATGCACTTGTTATAGATTATCTTAAAGATAGTAACTTCGATCTGAAGACTATGAACGTTGATGATGACGTTAAGGCTCAGTGCACCAAGCTGTATGAACTGGGAGAGTTTGTTGATGAGAACATCAAGGCGAAGGGAAGGTATGAGATTGATGAGTGGATAGAACCGCTCTTTAAGTTCGTATATGGCGAGATTGATCCTACCGATATTGATGCTCCTATTAATACTACAGGTATATATCGCTACAGTATTTGGCTGATATATCTGTATCAGAGAGAAAAGTTTGGAGAGGCAATGAGGCTTATTGGTGAGCGTATAGCCCCACTCCTTATTAATGTAAGCTATCAGATACTTGAGGATGATGACAGACCTAAGAACTTTGATAAGGCACTTCTGGGATATCTTGATCTTATCAATGTTGTTATGGATATGGGACTCCCAACATCACTTGCCAATTCCGATGCTTATATCAGCAATCTGGAAGTTCTTTATGATTATGTTGTTGAGGATCCACATGTTGGTAATGATTATAAGACACAGCTTTCTATAGGACTGTTCAATACATTTATTGCCAATAAGGATTACAATAAGGCATTTGAATTCTATGGTCTTAATGCTGAATATATTCCTATCGATAACATGGCTGTTTATGAAAGCTTCAAGGAGCTTATCAGAAATGTAAATACAACACAGGATACCAGCGTACTTAGCAGAAATGTTCTTACCGCTATATCCAAGCAGGAGCTTTATAATAAGAGAATTGATACTCTTATCAGTGAAGTCAGTGCATTTGTTAAGAAGGTATATCTCTATATTGAGAACGAGCCTGATATGAAGAAGAATCTTCAGATACTTGGTGCAGGTGCACAGCTTACAGGTAAGACCAATATCTTTGAAGGACTCTATGAATATAACCTTGTATTCTATGAGTGCGGTATCAAGGAGCTGGTTAACTCTGAGGTTACAGGGCGTCCTTGGGAAGAGAAGTATGAGATACTTGAAAAGCTCTATACTACTCTGAATGTTGTATTTGATGGCTATAATGTATATGAGCTTTCTAACAAGATAGAGCATCAGTACGTAGAAATCACCTGGATAAATGATTATGTAAATGCTAATCCTTCACTTCTGAAGATGTTCTTTAGTATCAAGGAGAAGATTAAGGCATTTAAGGTACGTAAGAATGCTATCCTGGAGAAGTCCAAGACTAATTATGAGATTAAGCAGATGATCGATGATCGTCAGAAGACACTTGTATTCATGGCTGCTGAAGATATGATAGTTAATGGCCTTAACGGTGGAAGAATTGCTATCATCAATAGCGAATATGATACCAAGACAGCAGAGAAGATGCTTATTAAGACTTATGACGATATAGTAGTTCCTGCCAGATATAGAAAGAATGATTCCTCCTCATCTTCACGTGGTCTCTTTGGTAGAGCGGCTGCTCCTCAGATGGACAGTGATCTTAAGGCTCTTCTGGAGGATTCCAAGATTGAAGAGATGCTTCTTAAGTCAGAATGGCTATGGCATCAGCATGAAGGAAAGGGTCAGCCGGAGCAGTCACCTCAGGAGGCTACATATTCAGTTGTATGCCTTATCAAGGCTACTGAGAAGCTTCTTGATAAGAAGGGCGGCGGAACAAGCGTAAAGGCTGAGTCAACTCCTAACAAGAAGGTTATCATTACAAAGACAGGTAAGGTTATAGAGCTTTCAGATGAAGGATCATCCTCTTCATCAGGTTCAAATGTAACTGTTACTCCTTCTGTAGTTGATAATATCAATAACCTGCAGAGTATTCTTAAGGATAAGTCAGATGAAAATGTTGACTATGTTAAGGACTATGTAAATGACTGGATCGATACTCTTATGAAGGCTAAGTTTGATATGGATACAATGCTTTCACTGTTTGAAGCAGAAGAGCTTAGAACCAAGACCTTCCAGGTTCTTAAGAAGCTTAGAGCAGACATCCTGTAAGATAGAGAAGTTATTCTCGCTAAGTTATTATTTGAAATTAAAAATGCGTCATGTCAGAATTGACATGGCGCATTCTTTTTGTTTGATGCTTTGAAGAAGACGTCTTTTTTTGTTTAATGACTTGAAGAAGACGTTTTTTGTTTAATGCTTTGAAGAAGACGTCTTTTTTGTCGGGGCTGTCTTCATTTTATGATGTAATACGTGAAGCCAGAACCATATGAAAGGCTTTTCGATGATACGTTTCAGGACTATCTGTATCTCTTCTTTTTTATCAATCTGTTTTACCAGAATCGAGTGAAGCCTTGCGTTGTTGGCTCCCCATATATCGGTGTAGAGCTGGTCGCCGACAAAGATTGTATTTCTGGTACTGGTTCCCATTTTCTTCATAGCTTCCCGGAAGCCCCTGGTTTTGGGTTTGCCGGCTTTATATACATAGCAGCCGTTAACCTCGTCATTGAAGCTTTTTACTCTGGGCTCTTTATTATTGGAAACAAAACAGAACTTAAAACCTATTTCCTTTAATCTTTTGAAAAGTGCCCTGGATCTTTGGTCGTGCATGGCATTGTGAGGAACCAGAGTATTATCGATGTCAAATATTACGCCCCGGTATCCCAGTCTGTAGTATTTCTCAAAATCAATAGAATAGGTTGAATCATAGTATTCAGTTGGAAATAAAAACCTTGCCATAGCTTCCTCCCGGTGGTTGACATAACTCGAATATATTCTCTAATGAAATTAAAGTGAATAATGTATTAGTTGAAAAAACTATATACAGCTTCCGCGGCTTTTCTGGTCATACCCTGCACATCGCATAGCTCATCAATAGTGGCCTTACGTATCGCTTCAACATCCTTAAAGTGGAGCAGCAGTGCTTTCCTTCGGGAAGGACCTATACCTTCTATGTCATCAAGTATTGAATGAGTCTGTTCTGTGCTTCTAAGCTGCTTATGATAGGTAATTGCAAATCTGTGTGTTTCATCCTGAAGGGCAGTGATCATATTGATAGCTTCGCTGCCTTTTTGGAACTCCACTTCCTTATCCTGATAATAAAGTCCTCTGGTGCGGTGATTATCATCCTTTACCATGCCGCATACCGGGATATCCAGTCCGAGACTGTCCATAACCATTTCTGCTATATGAACCTGACCTTTACCACCATCCATCATTATAACATCGGGAAATGTACCAAGCTGTTCGTTGGTATATCTTCTGGATAAGACTTCCTTCATGGAGGCGTAATCATCAGGTCCTTCAACGGTTTTGAGACGGAATTTTCTGTAAGCATTACGCTTTGGCTTTCCATTTTCAAAAACCACCATGGAAGCAACGCTGTGATAACCTGATATATTGGATATATCAAATGCCTCCATACGAGATACATTTTCCAGACCAATCAGATCGGCTATTTCCTGACAGGCTCCGGTGGTTCTTTTCTCAAGTCTTTTGATTCTTTCTATATCCTGTTCAAGAACAAGTCTGGCATTGTCGGTTGCGAGCTTTATAAGGTCTTTTTTCTCGCCCTTCTGTGGTACCAGAATCTGAACCTTGTGTCCTTTTCTTTCTGAAAGATAGTCAGTTATTACCTGATCCAGATCTACAGGAGTGACTGTAAGTATCTTTTTAGGAATAAATGGAATACCTATATAATACTGTTTTATAAATTCAGACACGATGTCGGAGTCTGTATCGGAAGGATCAGATGCCATGTGATGATTCTCACGGCCGATTAAGATGCCGTCACGGATGAAAAATATCGCTATTACGGCATCGCTTTCATTTCTCGCCAGAGCGATGATGTCCATATCGTCAGAATTGGTATTTTCTACTCGCTGTTTCTGGGAGATACTGTCGATGCTCGATAGAAGATCACGCATTTCGGCAGCCTTCTCAAAGTTCATTTCTGATGCATAACGTGTCATGCTTTCCTTTAGAGAGTTCTTTATATCCTTTGTGTTGCCGTTAAGAAAGCTGATGGCACTTTCTATATTCTTCTTATATTCCTCAGAGGTAATCAGCCCTGCACAGGGGGCAGTGCACTGGTTTATCTGATAATATAAGCATGGACGCTGATCTGTTTTTTCTGTATCCAGCTCCTTGTTGCAGTTTCTTATCTTAAATAGCTTTTTAACCAGCATTATAATATCATGAACTGCTTTTCTGTCAGTATAGGGACCGAAGTATAATGCCTTATCCCGGTTCATTCGGTGACTCATCATTATTCGTGGAAAGGGTTCATTAACTGTGATTTTTATATATGGATAGCCTTTGTCGTCAGTCATCAGTGTATTATACTTGGGGCGGTGTTCCTTGATGAGATTACATTCAAGTACCAGCGCTTCCATTTCTGATTTGGTTACTATATATTCAAAGTATGCTATCTGCGATACCATTTTAAGAATCTTGGGTGAATTATTGTGACCGTGACCGGCTCTGAAATACTGTCTCACTCTGGAATGGAGATTCAGTGCCTTTCCGACATAAAGTATGGCCTCGTTCTTGTCGTGCATTATATATACGCCCGGTTTTTTAGGCAGTTTATTCAGTTCTTCTTCGATATCAAATATTTCCATATTAAACAGATATTACCTCCGATACTTTGCCGGTAACTATTATACAACGACACATAAAAATTGAATAGTGAAAAAATGTATCTTATGGGGTATAATGATAAGCGTTGGTTATTATTCTGAGTTAACCGTGAATTGTAATGTATCAATCGGTATGCATGAATAGAAAGACTGCATACCTGTCTGCTTGATACGTAGAAATAGTGAAATATGGGGAGGTATAAGTGAAAGAAGAGTATAGTGTATCGCTTACCAAGTTCATTGAAAAGATGAACCTAAAGAATTATACTCCGGGTATTAATACAGATGATATACATATCATCGATCCGGATATTAACAGACCGGCGCTTCAGTTGGCCGGATTTTTTGAACACTTTGATGATACCAGAGTTCAGATATGTGGAAATGTAGAGCATGCATACTTAGCTGATATGCATACCAGAGAAGAGAATATCGAAATATTTGATAAGCTTTTTAAATATAATATTCCATGTCTTGTATTCTGTCGTGACATCGAACCATATGATTTTATCATTGAAGCAGGGAATAAGCATAATGTTCCCGTACTCAGCAGCAGTGCTACCACATCTTCCTTTGTTCATGAGACTGTACGTTATCTTCATGAAGAACTGGCTCCGAGAATCAGCGTTCATGCGGTGCTGGTGGATGTATTTGGAGAAGGTGTACTGATAATGGGAGACAGCGGTATAGGTAAAAGTGAGGCTGCGCTTGAACTTATCAAGAGAGGTCACAGACTTGTGGCGGATGATGTAGTTGAGATCAAAAAGATAAGTGACGACACGCTTATAGGTCAGTCACCTGAGATAACGAGACACTTTATCGAGCTGAGGGGTATCGGAATCATAGATGTAAAGACTATGTTTGGTGTAGAATGTGTTAAGCTTTCCCAGCAGGTGGATCTGGTTATCAAGCTTGAGGAATGGGATAAGGATGCGAATTACGACAGGCTTGGTCTTACAGATAATCATGTGGAATTCCTTGGTACCAAGGTTGTATCTCATTCTATTCCTATCAGACCCGGCAGGAATCTTGCCATCATAGTTGAGTCTGCCGCTGTTAACCACAGACAGAAGAAGATGGGCTATAATGCTGCACAGGAAATGTATAACAGAGTGACCAGAGGACTTGGGGGAAATTAAAATATATTTTCAAAGCCTGCATCACAATGCATCATAATATGAAAAAACGGAGGAACATAAAATGTCAAAATATGTATATGGAGTTGATATCGGAGGTACTACTGTAAAGATTGGACTGTTTTCGGTAGAGGGAGAGCTTCTGGAGAAGTGGGAGATAACTACCAGAACAGACGAAGGCGGTGCTTATATTCTTTCTGATATAGCAAAGTCCGTAGAAGAAAATATGTCTGCAAAGGGCATAAAGAAGGAAGAGGTAAAGGGCGTTGGAATGGGTGTACCCGGTCCTGTTAAGGAGGATGGTACAGTTGTTAAATGTGTTAATCTTGGCTGGGGAGTATTTAATGCTGCTGAGGAACTCAGTTCACTACTTGGACTTCCTGTAAAGGTTGGAAATGATGCAAATATGGCTGCCCTGGGTGAATACTGGCAGGGTGGTGGAAAAGGCTTTAACAGTGTCATCATGGTAACACTCGGTACAGGTGTTGGTGGTGGTATCATCATCAACGGAAAGATGCTTGCAGGAGTAAATGGAGCAGGTGGAGAGATAGGTCATATGACTATCGATCTGGATGAGCAGGATGTATGTAACTGTGGTAAGAAGGGCTGCCTCGAACAGTATGCTTCAGCAACCGGAATAGTCAGACTTGCCAACCGTGCTCTGCAGACCTCTGAAAAGCCTTCCAAGCTGAGAGAAGCAAAGTATATTTCTGCAAAGGAAATCTTTGACTGTGCCAAGTCAGGAGATAATCTTGCTCTTGAGCTGGTTGAAGAACACGGAAAGAGACTTGGCTATGCGCTTGCCAATATAGCCTGTGTAGTAGATCCTGAGGCATTTGTAATCGGAGGCGGAGTATCAAGAGCCGGTGATATACTTATCAATGCTGTTAAGAAGTATTATCAGGAATATGCTTTCCATGCCTGCAGAAATACTCAGTTCCATCTTGCTACTCTTGGGAATGATGCCGGAATGTATGGTGGAGCAGCTTCTGTTCTATAGTGAAATATGACAATTAAAGCTGACCTTTAATGTAAAAATTGACCAATTTTGTTGATTGAAAAAAAGGGCTCTATAATGTAGTATAATACTTTATAGAGCTTTTTTTGATGCTTGTTTTAAGTACTAATATTTTATCGGATGTAAATAATGGAATATAAAATACTGAAAAATGAACCTATGTCAGGACATACAACCTTCAGGGTTGGCGGTCCTGCAGATATATATATTATACCTGAATCCAGAGAGGGACTGCTGGAGGCAATCCGGGATTATAGTGTAGATGGAGTGAGACCTCTTATTATAGGTAAGGGAAGCAATCTTCTGGTATCTGATAAAGGAATCAGAGGTGCTGTAATAGAGATTGGAGAGGAGCTGGGCGGAGTTCAGCTTGATGGTCAGAGAATCTATGCCGGAGCCGGAGTAATGCTTTCAAAGCTGGCTAAGACTGCCTATGAAAATGGTCTTACCGGATGTGAATTTGCTTCCGGAATTCCCGGAACTGTGGGCGGTGCTGTATTTATGAATGCCGGTGCCTATGGTGGGGAGATCAAGGATATAATCGAATATGCAGATGTGATTATGGATGGCAGGTTTCAGAGGATGTCGTGTGATGAGCTTCAGTTTTCATATCGTCACAGCAGATTAATGGAAGAGGATATTATAATCACCGGTGCAGGCTTCAGGTTTGAAAAAGGTAATCCTGAGGATATAGTTGCTAAAATGAATGATTTTAACCAGAGGAGGCGTGATAAGCAGCCTTTGGAATATCCAAGTGCAGGAAGCACCTTTAAGAGACCGGAGGGGTACTTTGCAGGAAAGCTTATAATGGATAGTGGTCTTGCCGGACGCAGTGTCGGAGGGGCTATGGTAAGCCCTAAGCACTGCGGATTTATCATAAATCATGATAATGCTACAGCAGAAGATATCTATAATCTGATACAGGTAGTTATCAGCGAAGTTGAAGAAAAGTTTGGGGTGAAGCTTGAAACTGAAGTAAGGCTTATCGGAGAGTTTTAGTTTTAGAGGAGAAGTATAAATTGAGATTTGTTATTGTTACCGGTATGAGTGGGGCAGGAAAAACAACTGTACTCAAGTCTTTGGAGGATATGAACTTTTTCTGTGTTGATAATCTTCCGGTTACACTTATTCCCAAATTTGTCGAGCTGACAAGTGATGCGGACTTTATTAATGATAAGGTGGCACTGGGGATAGACATAAGAAATGGAGATGCTCTTGGCGACCTGAGTGATATACTGAACAAGCTCCGCGAGAATAAGTTCCGTTTTGAGGTGCTTTATCTGGATGCTTCCAGTCAGGTGCTGGTTAAGAGGTATAAGGAAACCAGACGTGAACACCCTCTTGCAAAGAATGGCTCCCTTATGGATGGTATAAATGAGGAGCGTAAGAGGATAGAGTTTCTCAGCAATATAGCAGACTATACTATTGATACTTCCGGACTTCTTACCAGAGAGCTGAAGTCAGAGGTTGTAAAAATATTTGACAAAGATGTTGATTATACCAATATGATCATTACCGTAATGTCCTTTGGCTATAAGTTCGGAATACCACAGGATGCGGATTTTGTATTTGATGTAAGGTTTATGCCCAATCCTTATTATGAGGAGGGACTGAGACGAAAAACCGGAAATGATAAAGAGGTGCGGGACTATGTCATGCAGGCGGAGGAAAGCAGAACCTTTCTGAAGCAGCTTAGCGATATGATGACATTTCTTGCTAAGGAATATACTGAGAAGGAGCATAGACATCAACTGGTTATTGCAATAGGATGTACAGGTGGAAGACACAGGTCGGTTACTATAGCCAATGAGTTATATAATTCAATCAGTAAGCTTCCATATTCTGTCAGAGTGTTCCATAGAGATATTATTAATGATTCATATGTAAAGGGTGAGATTTGATGTCATTTTCATCTGAACTTAAATCTGAACTTCTTGATATATTTCCCAGATCTCTTCACTGCAGGATAGCGGAACTGTCGGGTATTATTTCTATAAGCGGAAGAACTGAAATACATGATGATAAGCCGGTATTCGTTATTCGTGTAGAAAATGACGGCATGGAAGAGAAGGTAATAAAGCTTCTGAAATCTGTTACTGAAACAGAAGAGCTTCCGGTGTATAAGCAGGATAAAGCGAAGCATCATAGAAAGCTTATAATATATGATGCTGATGTTATAGATGTAGTAAAAAAGAGATGTAAGCTTCAGGAGGATGGTCTCAGGTTTTTCGTAAAGGAAATAGTTACTGAGAGAAACTGCTGCAAAGCTTCTTATATACGAGGGGCGTTTCTTGCAGGAGGCTCTGTTGGTGCTCCGGAGAAATCCAATCAGCTCGAAATAGCCTTGGTATCGGAGAAGGAAGCGGAGCGTATTATTCGTGATATGAGTCTTCTTGGAGTGCAGGCGAAGAGTGTAAAAAGAAGAGATAGATTTATAGCGTATATTAAAGACGGAAATACTATTTCCAATCTTATAGGAATAATGGGGGCAACGACTGCTCTCATGAATTATGAGAATGCAAGAATAGTAAAGGACATCCGTAATAATATAAATAGAGAAGTAAACTGTGATGCGGCAAATATGGCCAAGACTGCCAATGCTGCAACGAGACAGGTGGAGGATATAAAGTATATACAAAGCAGGATGGGGCTGGACAAGCTGCCGGATAATCTTAAGGTTATGGCAGAGGTGAGACTAGCCAATCCTTATCTTCCTCTTGCTGAACTCGGAGCATATTTTAACCCCACGCTCGGCAAGTCAGGCATTAGTCACAGACTAAGAAAGCTTAGCCGTATCGCAGAAGAATTAAGAGATAAAGAGGAGAAATGATGATGACAAGTAAAAAGTTTGTAGTTAATATTCCTGAGTTTGATGAGGCTCGTCCTGTTGCTGAGATAGTACAGATAGCCAGTAGATTCAGCAGCAGAATCTTTCTTATATCAGGCTCGAAGAAGATAAATGCCAAGAGTATCATGGGAATGATGAGTCTTGGACTATGTAATAATGAGGAGATTGAAATCGAGGCAGAGGGTGATGATTCAGCCGGCGCAGTCGATGCTATAGTGAATTACATGAGTCCTGCGTCTCACTAATATGATTTTTGAAGAAACCTTGGTTCAGCGATTGAGTGGTGTGAATAATTAGCTTATTTTATAATTAGATTGGTTAAGTTTTATTGAATGAAAAAAGGCGTTATGTTATAATAAAGCGTACTGTGATTATATTCAGTAATAACTATTTTGTTGTGGAGGATAGGAGATGGGCTTTTTCAGCAACCTGGTGGATAAATTTACTTCACTGACTCCATTTGGTGGAGGTAAAAAATCAAATAAGAGTACTGTTGAACTTCAGTATGATAAAGCTATGAATCTGTTTGAGAATGCCAATGGTCAGGATGCTGTTGAGATTCTTGAGGGGATAGCAGATATCGGAATCAATGATCAGAGCTATAAACAGCTTGGTCTTGATGCCATGAAGGTGCTCAGCGAGTTTTATGAGAATGGAAGCTATAGCAATTCCAAGGTTGAGAAGGATATTAATAAGGCTGCCACATATCTTGAAAAATATACAAATCTTTCAAATGATCCTGATATGGTATATAAGGCTGCAAAGATGTATCTGGAGGCTCAGAACTTCTCAAAGGCTATAAGTCTGTTTGAAAAAGCTGCCAAATCCGGTGTGAAGTCCGCATACATGAATCTGGGTTCTATTTATGAAAATGGTCTTTCCCGTGTTGATGAATATGGTAATAAGAGTGAGTTTGTAGTTCCTGTTGATTATGACAGGGCTATGGCATGGTATAAGCAGCTTTCTGATATGGGTGATGAGAATGCCATGAAGGCATATGACAGAGTTGAGTATGCAAGCCAGCATACAGATTCTCTGGAGTTTGAGGAAAAGGATAAGCTCTATACTGAGATTTCTGAAAAGCGTAAGGAGAAAGGCAAGGAGCCAAGATACAAGATCATCGATCCTGCTTCTCTTCAGTATCAATATACATATATTCATAATCAGGTTGATGGATATATTCATAAGCTTCCTAAGGACTGGGTTAAGACTATCAACGAAGAAACAGATGAAGAGTACTATGCTCCTAATCTTACCTACAAAGACTTTGAGATGTATGTAAGCTATGACAGTATCCCAAGAGAATCCAAGAAGACTCTTGAGAATTACCTGAGATACTGTAATGATGCTTTTGATGAAGAGCTTCAGCTTAAGTCATACATAACTGAATATGCTGATGGTATAGTAACAACCTTTTATCATAAGGAAATGAATAAGGGTATCGTTACATTTGCCTTTTATCAGGGCAGACGTCTGGCATGTCTCAGATTCGTATGTGCTACTATGGAGATCATAGAGCAGTACGAAGAGATCATATTTGAAACAGCTAACTCATTTGCCTTTGTTAACCCTACACGTGTAAGTGATCAGAGTCTTAACAGAAAAGATAATCAGTACTACAGTGAGGCTGTATATTGCTATTATCTTGAGGACTATGAAGGTGCCATGACCAATGCAAAGCAGGCACTTAAGCTTGGATCTATCAAGGCAAGCTATCTGCTTATAGATCTTTACTTTGATAAGGATTCACCATATCGTGATGTAGAAAAAACCATAAGCTATGCCAAGCAGCTTTTTGATGCTACAAAGGATCCTGATCTTGCATTCCTTATTGGTAATATATTTGATCAGGAGCGTAAGGATTACACGAAGGCTCTTAAGTGGTATGAAGATGCAGAAAGACTTGGTCATAAGAGAGTATCCTTCTATCTTGGAAGATTCTACTACTATGGACTTCTTTCAACAGGACGTGATGGCGACAAGGCTATGAAGTATTTCCAGGAAGCCTCCAAGAATGGTATCACGGAAGCGGATGCTTATATCAAGGATCTTAAGGATCTTCATGGAGAGAATCTTCAGAGTGCTGTTGATAAGTGGGAAAGAGCAGTCAAGGCAGGTTCAGGTGCAACAGCTCTTAAGGTTGCTCTTATGAAGCAGTCACAGGTATTCTATATTGCAAATGATTATGAGATAGAGAAGGCTTTTCTTGAAGCGCTTGGACTCGGAAGTACCCAGGCTGCTTATGAGCTTGGTCGTATATACGAGAGACAGGAGCTGCTTCCGGATTTCCAGGGCGAAAAGAAGTCCATGAAGTATTTTGAAAAAGCCTTTGATAATAAGTACGAGGATTTTGATAAAGAGAATCTCTTTAAGGTTATACAGTATAAGGAAGAGAAGGATATTCCTGAGGAAGAGGTTATAAATCTTTATATGCAGAATGCAGCTATGGCTTATGTTCCTGCTGTGGATAAGGTTGTTGAAAAGGTTAAGTATCGTACTCCTCAGATTACTGAGCTTTATCATGTTCTTATGAGTACTGCCGAAGGTGGAGATGATTCAGCTATCATCTGTATGAATAAGCTGGAGAAGGCGTTCCCGGATCTGGTAATCGCTGAGCCTGCCAAGGATCAGAAGGTTATAGAGAATAAGTTCTTCAGACTTCTGGTTCCACGTGCCAGTGTTGCTACAATAGATGATGATGGCGGTACTATCAAGATAGCGGACTCTGTTGTTGAGTTTGCTGTAGCAGAGCTTCCTATCAAGGTTGATTCTGAAGATGATTATCTGAAGATTTACAAGTTGATACTTTCTGAATATCTGCCGGATGATAATGCGGATATTATTATAGCCAATTCCCGTATGATAGGTTCCGGTATGAGAGAATCCAAGGATAATATCCATAGCTTCAGCATACTTCTTATCAGTTCCAAGAACCAGTATCTGTTCAAGCTGAGTTCAAGGGATAGAAGACAGATGATTCAGTTTAAGGATGAGGTTACTCAGATAGCCAAGTCGCTTGTTGAGACCGGAGAGATCTATGTTTCAGAGGATGGAAGCAGAAGAAATATTGGTCTTGCAGCTATGCTTCGTGCTAATGAGGGTGGCTTCCTTTCAATCGGTAAGGCTGAAGAGTAGATTGATGTTTAAAAGAAAGGTCTCGCTTAGCAGGGCTTCTCTTTTGCTGACAATATAATATAGAGTTCTCGGGGCAGGGTGAGATTCCCGACCGGCAGTATAGTCTGCGAGCCATTATAGATTAGTGGCTGATTCTGTGAGATTCAGAAACCGACAGTAAAGTCTGGATGAGAGAGGATGAGATTTTTAGCATGTGTGCCCCGGATTTTCCCGGGGCTTTTTGCTTGTTAGGTATTATATATCCGGAAAGAAGGATGATTATGTCATTTGTAAGAAAATATATGGAACGGGCTATAGAACTGGCTGTAAAGGGAGAAGGCGCAGTAAATCCCAATCCTTTGGTCGGAGCTGTAATAGTCAGAGATGGTAGGATAATAGGAGAGGGATATCATACAAAATACGGCTCGCTTCATGCTGAAAGAGAAGCTCTTAAAAATGCGGCAGAACGGGGTGAGGATGTAACCGGTGCCGAGATGTATGTCACTCTTGAACCCTGTTCCCATACCGGGAAACAGCCTCCCTGTACGGCAGCGGTTATAGAAGCGGGAATCAGTAAGGTTTATATTGGCTCATCTGATCCTAATCCGCTTGTTGCAGGTAAGGGTATCCTGCAGCTTATGGCGGCAGGTATAGAGGTTGAAACGGGATGTATGAAGGAAGAATGTGATGCCCTTAATCCTGTATTTTTCCATTATATAACTAAAAAAAGGCCTTATGTTGTATATAAATATGCCATGACGATGGATGGAAAGACTTCGACTAAGACAGGAAAGAGCAAATGGATATCCTGCGAAAAGTCCCGTAATATCGTTCAGCATATGCGTTCTAAATATATGGCTATTATGGTAGGTATAGGTACTGTTCTAAAGGACGATCCGTTACTGAAATGTCACAGGGAGGCTTTTGCCGGTGAAGATGTGATAATCAGAGATCCTGTAAGAATAGTTGTGGATTCAAAGCTTCGTATCCCGATGGAATCACAGCTTGTGAAAACAGCCGGAGAGGTTAAGACATATGTTGCAACACTCTCGAAATATGAAAATGATAATAAGGATAAGCTGGAAGAGCTTAGAAGTCATGGTGTAGAAATCATTTTCACAGCCTCTGATTCAAAGGATGAGGTTGATCTTGAAGATATGTTTGAAAAGCTAGGAAGTCTCGGAATAGATTCTGTATTACTGGAAGGTGGTGGCAGACTTGCGTGGAGCGTAGTGAAGGAAGGCTTTGTTCAGGAGGTTCACCTCTTTATGGCGCCTAAAATGTTTGGAGGCTGGGAAGCGCCTACTCCTCTAACCGGATTTGGAGTTGAGGAGGTGGACGAGGCTGCCCTGTTCAGGTTAAAGGATGTGAGTATTACAGATAGCGATATATATGCAAGGTATGTCAGAAAATAATAACGGGCTGATATGAAAAACAAAATGCGAGTAGTTACTGAAAGAAAGAAGGTAAAGAGAGTTATAAATGTTTACAGGAATCATAGAAGAGATCGGTACTATAAAACGAATAGCCAGTGGTTCTAAGTCGGCAGTTCTTACTATTGAGGCACATGATATTCTTAGTGATGTCAAGGTGGGAGACAGTGTGGCGGTAAATGGAGTATGTCTTACAGCTACTTCGGTTTCAGCTTCTGTATTTACTGCTGATGTAATGGCTGAAACACTTAGAAGATCTTCTCTGGGAAGTCTAAGGGCAGGAAGCAGGGTGAATCTGGAAAGAGCGATGGCTGCCGGTGGAAGATTCGGAGGTCATATAGTATCAGGTCATATAGACGGAACCGGAGAGATTCTTGATATGACCAGAGAAGATAATGCCGTATGGGTAACGGTGAAGGCACCGGATAGTATTCTTCGCCTGATAGTAGAAAAAGGCTCCATTGCGATTGATGGTATAAGCCTTACTGTTGCCTATGTGGATAGTGTTCTTTTTAAGGTTTCAATCATTCCCCATACTGCATCCGAGACTACGCTGCTTTCTAAAAAAAGAGGCGATGTGGTCAATCTGGAAAATGACATTATAGGAAAGTATGTTGAAAAGCTGATGGGACTGTCCGGAAATAATGGTGGATCTGTTAAGTCGGATTCCGGAAACCTAAACCGTGGGGCAAGGGATGGCGATTCTAAAAAGCAGGGGTTTGATATGAATCTTCTGATAGAGAATGGATTTGTCTGATTAAAGGGCTTAAGGAGCAGTGTCAAAAGCTTTAAATATATAGGTCTTTTACTTAGAGTGATAACGGGATATATAGCTCTCGGTTAGCTGATGGTAAGACATAAAACATCTTTTTAGGATGATAAGAATATGGTGATTATTTAGGAGGACATTTTGATGTATGAATTTGATTCAATAGAAGATATTCTGGAGGATATGGCGAAGGGAAAGCCTGTCGTTATTTTGGATGATGAAAAGAGGGAAAATGAAGGGGATGTAATCTTCGCTGCTGAGTTTGCCACTACAGAAAATGTAAACTTTATGGCAAAGTATGCCCGTGGACTTATCTGTATGCCAATGGATGAAAAGTATAGTGATAAGTACAATCTCCCTCAGATGTGCATAGTTAATACAGATAATCATACGACAGCATTTTCAGTATCCGTAGATCATGTGGATACTACTACAGGAATATCCGCAGAGGAAAGAGGCTACACAGCAAGAAAATTTGCTGATGATAGCAGTAAAAAGGAGGACTTCAGAAAACCCGGACATATGTTTCCTCTTCAGGCGAGACCGGGCGGAGTTATAGAGAGACCGGGACATACGGAAGCAACCGTTGATCTGTGCAGACTTGCGGGACTAAAACCGGTCGGGCTATGCTGCGAGATAATGAATGATGACGGAACTATGGCAAGGCTGGAGAATCTTACGAGGTTTGCTGCTGAGCATGGACTCAGGATATCTACCATAGAGAAGCTTATCAAATATCGTAAGGAGCATGAGGTATTTGTAGAAGAGGTTACATCTGCAAAGCTTCCAACAAGATATGGTAATTTTATAATTCATGGCTTTGTAAATAAGCTCAATCAGGAGCATCATGTAGCGCTTACCATGGGAGATGTTTCGACAGAGGAACCGGTACTGGTCAGAGTTCATTCCGAGTGCCTTACAGGCGATGCCTTCGGGTCTGCCAAATGTGACTGTGGACAGCAGCTTGATGCGGCTATGAAAAAGATAGCTGAAGAAGGAAGAGGAGTTCTGCTGTATATGAGGCAGGAGGGAAGAGGCATAGGTCTTATAAATAAGATCAGAGCATATCAGCTTCAGGACCAGGGAAGAGATACGGTTGAGGCAAATGTCGAGCTGGGCTTCCCTGCTGATGCCAGAGACTATACTATTGGTACACAGATACTTGTTGAGCTTGGAGTAAGGAAGATGAGGCTTCTGACCAATAATCCGGATAAGGTATATGGTCTTCAGGGTTATAAACTGGATATAGTTGAGAGAGTTCCTATAGAGATAGAGCCTTCTGTATATGACATGTTCTATCTGAAGACTAAGAAGGAAAAGATGGGACATATACTTAATGATGTATAAAACGAGCCTGAAGATTACAGGATATAATTGTAAGATGTATTAAAGAGAATCGATTGACAAGTATAATTAAAGAAAAAATTAAAGAAAAATATAAAAGAAGAATATTAAAAAGAATAACAAAAGTATTTTAAAGATAATATAAAAAACGGAGGATGAAAAAAATGGTTTTTGAAGGAAAGGTTGTTGCATGCAAGGATATAAAGGTATGTATTATAGCTGCAAGATTTAATGAATTTATCGTATCAAAGCTTGTTTCCGGTGCAATGGATGGTCTGGTAAGGCATGGTGTTGCTGAGGAGAGTATTGATATAGCATGGGTTCCGGGAGCCTTTGAGATTCCGGTCATAGCTAAAAAGGTAGCTGCTTCAGGAAAATATGATGCGGTAATATGTCTTGGTACTGTTATCAGAGGTGAGACCAGCCATTATGACTATGTATGTGCTGAGGTAAGCAAGGGCATAGCTCAGGTTAGTCTTGAATCAGGTCTTCCGGTAATGTTTGGAATACTTACAACTGATACTATAGAACAGGCTGTTGTAAGAGCCGGTACCAAGGCCGGAAACAAGGGATATGACTGTGCGCTTGGTGCTATAGAAATGATCAATCTTATGAAGGAAATAGATAAGTAAATGATTGTTAGTAAAGATACAAAGCTGATATTTTTTGATATAGACGGAACGCTTATTACAGATGACGGTGACAGGATTCTTCCGGAGTCTGCTGTCTCAGCAATTAGAAAAACCAGGGAAAAGGGAAATCTTGTTTTTATTAATACCGGCAGAGTTTTTTGTAATGTAGATCCATTTATAAGAGACGTAGGCTTTGATGGGTATGTCTGCGGCTGCGGCGGTTATATAAGAATGGGAGATGAGATACTTTATTATAAGCGCTATTCTCAGGAGCTTTGCAGAGAACTGGCTCATATGTGCAGAGAAGTAAAGCTTGCTGCCATATTTGAACATTCGGAAAAAACCTGTTATGACAAAGCGCTTGACAGTCCCTTCAGGGATGATATAGTAAGCTATTTCTCACAGAACTGCAGAGAACTGATAGATGATATAGATTCACCGGATTTTATTTTTGATAAGTTTGCTGGATGGGTAGGTAAGGATACTGATCTTATAACCTTCAAAAAAAGCATAGAGCCTTATTTTGATTATATAGATAGAGAAGGTGATTTCTGTGAGATGGAGCCTAAGGGACATTCCAAAGCAACCGGAATAAAATATCTGATGGATTACTTTTCGCTGCCTCTTGAAAATGCTTACGTTTTCGGAGATGGTAATAATGATCTGGAAATGATGAGATATGTTTCTAACAGTATCTGCATGAAGGGCGGAAGTGAGCTGGCTCTTAAGACCGCTTCCTACATAACTGATACAGTTTTAAATGATGGTGTTGAGAAGGCTATGAAGCACTTTGGGCTTATATAATCACTCTGGCAGCTATTTATTTATAATTACCTTGCTTTAATTAATTTCGCGTGTTATTTATATATAGAAGTTAGTTCACGTATAATAAATTGATTATTATGTGTTTTTTTTAGATTAGAAGTTTAAACATGATATAATTTAAATATGATATAATAATTATATAATAATTATCTGTAATTGTATTATTAAGGAAGATTGAATGAATTATTTTACAGAACAACAAAGTGATCTGAAGAAAATGGATGGGATTGGTCCCAAGGGTCCCGGCTTAGGCGATGGAAAAGGGAAGGCAAGTATTCTTGAGATGTTTGTGACATCTATCATTAAGATCAAGAATCTCGCAGTTACCAGTATGGAGAACAGATCCAGGTTTATTCCATATGTGATATTTATTTCGCTGCTGGTTTCATTTATGGTGTTTGCTGTCCCGACTGCATCAAAGATATACTCTTTTGGCGGGTTCTATAAGCTGTTTACTGAAGTGGTTCCTGATATTAAGGTGGAAAACGGAAGGCTGACAGCAGAGCGTCAGTTCGAGATGAAAGCAGGAAATGTAAACATAGTTATGAATACAGATATTGCTGAGTATAGTGTCAGTGATCTTGATTATTCAGGTGTATTTGTAGCAATTGGAAGTGAACATATTAAGATGATGTCTGTTATGAATATTGACAGACCTGAAACTGCGAATGTTATCTATGATTATCCTGTATCTTATCTGTTCTTGAATGGCTTCAATAATTATAGTCTGGTTCAGATGATACCGCTTATATATATCATGCTTGGCTTTATATTTGTGCTTCAGGCTTTTATAGTTGCGGTTAAGTATCTGATAATGGCTGTTGTTTATGCCGTGCTTACCAGAGCATCCACTGTACTGAGTAAGCTTTCCATGACATTTTCAGATGCCGTAAGGCTTTGCTTTATGGCTCAGACTATCGGAATACTTCTGGTCAATACTGCTGCAGCAGTGGGTTCACCTGTTCTTGAGATAGGTGCATCAGTCGTAGGTATTATCATTTCGGTTATAGTAATCTCAGTGGCAATGAAGCCGCATAGAATTGAGATTAATTCTGAAGAAGAGATGGAGTCATTATTCAAATTCTTTAAGTTAAGTGACGATGATGATACAGATGATGATGACGACGATGATGATGATGATGATGATGATGATGATGATGACAATAATGACAATAATAACAACAGGCATGATGATACCTTTGATAAGATGTTCAAATAATGCTTTTTTGACTCAGGGCAGAGTTCTGGTATTCGGGATTGTTTGTAACATCCTCTGAGAAATAGGCAGGAGGAATATATCCTTCGGCTGTTTCTATATCCGGAAACTCAACTTCAGCCATAATAAGTCCTTCAAAAATGCCTTTAAATACGTCCATTTCAATAGTAAGTCCGTTTTTCTCAGGAATGAGATAACGGACTTTTTCTATGAGGTTTCCCTTAACCATAGGAATAAGCTCCTCAAACTCATTTTTTGTCAGAGGCTTTTCGATTTCAGTTCTTGCCATTAAACCCTTGGACTTGATAGTAAGTATATATTCCTCGTCTCTTTTTCTTATTCTTACAACCGGTTCTGTCGATATATATCCCTGAGAAATATAATGGTGAGGGTAGGACTCCAGATCGTCCGGAGGGTTATTGATAATAAATTTGCGTTCTATTTCCATCTTAATATTCTGTTCCTATATTTATTTTTTGTACTGTTTTATGTGGTTGAGTGACTCAGGCGTTTTTCTGTTCAAGTGTATTTAATACAGTTGGAAGCATTTGCTTTTTCCGGGAAACAACACCTGGGAGATGCACGCTGGCGTGATCCTTGGAGGTAACGCCAAAACCAACCTCCAGAGTCATTTCAGCTCCCTGACCGTAGAATATAACCTCAGAGGATTCCTGAAGTATATTTGTAAGCATAAAGAGTATCATATCCAGACCGTCTCGCTTTGCTGCAGCTTCCAGCTCCGGCAGAAGAGTTTCCTTGATATTGGAAAGCTCATTGGAATTCATTGAGCTGATCTGACCGATGCCTACATTTATCTTTCCTGCCTGGAACTTCTTGAAATCCTGATGAATGATTTCGTCAGGAGTTTTATTTCCGAGATTGCTGCCTGCTGTAAACATTTCCTTTGCGAGCTCTTCCGGATCCACCTTTGCTATCTGGGCAAGTGCTTTTCCTGCCACCTTGTCCATTTCAGTACAGGTAGGTGAACGGTACAGGAGTGTATCGGATATTATAGCTGACAGCATGACTCCGGCTATCTGAGGGGTTATCTCAACACCGGATTCCTGATACATAAGATACAGTATGGTACAGGTAGAGCCCAGAGGCTGATTACGGAAATATACCGGCTTGTTAGTGGTTACAGTTCCTAGTCTGTGGTGATCTATTATCTCAAGTATTTCGGCACTTTCCATACCATTTACAGCCTGCCCCTTTTCGTTATGATCCACCAGTATCAACTGCTTCTTTGTAGCGGCAAGGAAGTTACGGCGGCTGACCATTCCCTTGTAACGGCCCGCGGAGTCAACTACAGGAAAGTATCTGTGCCTTGTGGAAGCCATGACAGGATGAACATCTTCGATATAGTCATCCATTTTAAAGGTAAGCAGATCCTTTGATCGCATAAAGTGACGTATAGGTATGCTTTGGTATATGAGTCTGGCTACTGTAAATGAATCGTGAGGAGTGGATATGATCTTTACTCCGTTTTCTTTGGCAATCTTCTGTATGGTTTTGGTTACATTTGTGCCTGCACAGATGATTAGACAGTCAGCGCCCATTTCTATAGCGCAGAGCTGGGATTCGTAGCGGTCGCCAAGGATTACTATATCATGAGGCTTTATGTATTCCTCCAGTATATCCGGAGTTCCCGCACCGATCAGAACCTTGCCTTCGCTCTGTACATCCCCCAGATCACCTACCAGAAGAGTACCGTCAAGAGTATCAACTATATTTACATAGCTGGTTTTAGCTTCGGATAGTGTATTGGCTTCGTAGGAACCCATGTATGACTCCATGATATCGCCGGTAGTGATCAGTCCTTTAAGGCGTTTGTCATCTGTTATACAAAGAGTAACAACTTTGTTTTCCTTCATCAGAGCCCAGGCGTCCTTAAGAGACATTTCCTCTGATGCACCGGGAATCCTGCGCATGTCCATATCCCTTACCTGGGTTCTTACATCACCCACAAATTTGGGTGCTTTCACCTCAAAGCGGTCTAAAACATACTGGGTTTCGCTGCTTACATTACCGCATCGTGCAGCAACACAGTTGGTGTGTCCGGTCTGATGCTTGAGATAAGTATATGCTATTGCGGCAGAGATAGAATCTGTGTCGGGGTTCTTGTGACCTATGATATAAATGGGCTTTTCATTTTTACTCATGATATAACTCCTTTTATTTGAAAGGCTGGTATGCAGATATAATTCATAGTTAACTGTGAATGGTAATATTTTGATTATAACGCATTTGGTGCTAATCAGAAATAGTGTATTTTTTTTATTTATAGTGTTATACTAATGGGGCTAAAAGATTTTATCGGGAGGATCTGTCATGAGTGAAAGTTTAACCAAAGAACAGCAGGAGGCAATGGACAAGGCATTTGCTAGAAATATGCCTCAGGATTTTAGAAAAGAATTAAATAAATTTTCAAGCGTTAAGAAGGTAATAGGTGTAGTAAGCGGTAAAGGTGGAGTAGGAAAGTCCTTAGTCACATCACTTCTTGCAGTTAAGGCAAATAAGGAGGGGCTAAAAACAGCTATACTGGATGCTGATATTACTGGCCCTTCTATACCCAAGTCCTTCGGTGTACATACCAAATCCTATGGAGTGGAAGAGGGAATCGTTCCTGTAGAGACCAAGAAGGGTATCAAGCTTATGTCTATCAATCTTCTGGTGGATAATGAGGAGGATCCTGTTATATGGAGAGGCCCTGTTATTGCCGGAGCAGTCAGTCAGTTCTGGACAGATGTATTCTGGGGAGATGTAGATGTTATGTTTGTGGATATGCCTCCGGGAACGGGTGATGTTCCGCTTACAGTATTCCAGTCTCTTCCTGTTGATGGAATAATAGTTGTTAATTCACCTCAGGAGCTGGTTGAAATGATAGTTGCCAAGGCGGTTAAGATGGCACGTATGATGGATATCCCTATTCTTGGGCTGGTTGAAAATATGTCTTACTTTGAATGTCCTGACTGTGGAAAGAAGCATGAGATATTTGGACCAAGTCATGTAGATGAAATAGCATCAGCCTATGGTATTGGTGTGACAGCCAGAATGCCGATTGATACAAATGTTGCTTATCTTGTTGATAAGGGTGCGGTGGAAGATGTAAATGTGGATTGGCTCGATTCAATATATGAGGGATGCGTTGAATAGAGCTGTAAGGTATTAGTCTGAGAGTATATGGAGGTTACTATGAATAAGGTATATATACTTCTTGCAAATGGATTTGAAGAGATAGAAGGTCTTACCTGTGTTGATCTTATGAGAAGAGCAGGCATAGAGATAGAAATGGTTTCTATAACCGGAAGTCTTACGGTTAAAGGTGCGCGTGGTATAACAGTCACAGCCGACAGTCAGCTACAGGATATAGCTGATGATGGAACTATGGTCATCCTTCCGGGCGGAATGCCGGGAACTAATTATCTGAAGGAGAGTAAGCCTGTAAGAGATATGGTTACAGCATATTATGAGTCCGGAAGATATGTGGCAGCAATATGTGCCGCTCCAACAGTATTTGGAGATATGGGTATTCTGAAGGGGAAGAAAGCAACCTGTTATCCGGGAATGGAAGCGGGACTTATCGGAGCTGAGTGGCCGGGCGAAACCGAAACTGTTGTTGTGGATGGAAATATCATAACCAGCCGAGGACTTGGAACAGCTATTGATTTTGCTCTTAAACTGATAGAACTTCTTATTGATAAGGATAAGGCAGATGCCATAGCAAAGTCTGTTGTATATTAGACAGATATTGCAGGGCTGTGATATTTTATGAATATTATTCTGCCGGATGGAGATAGTGATGAAACATATTAATATAAAAACTATAATAGAAGTGACCGGAGGAAGGCTTCTGGATAAGGTGCAGCCGGATGATATGAAGCCGCTTCTGGATACGGAAATAACAGATATAGCTACTGATTCGAGAGATGTGAAGGAAGGCATACTTTTCGTAGCATTTAAGGGCGAAAAAACGGACGGTCATAAGTATATCCCACAGGTCGCTGAAGTAACCAAAGCTATTCTTACGGAGGAAGACGAAGAACAGATTATGGCAAGTGCAGATGGCAGGGCTCTTCCTGAAAATGTTGCCTATATTCTGGTTCCATCTACACTTAATGCACTTCAGAAGCTTGGAACCTATATCAGAAGTCTGTATCCTAATAAGGTGGTAGGAGTTACAGGAAGTGTAGGTAAAACTACAACCAGGGAAATGATAACCTGTGCACTTTCCAGCTCGCTTAAAACCTTCCATACTATTGGAAATATGAACTCCCAGATAGGGCTTCCTGTAATGGTATCCCGTATGCTGGATGAGCCTTCGGATATAAGTGTACTGGAAATGGGTATCAGTATGCCTGGTGAGATGGACAGACTGTCTGCCATTGCCAGACCTGATATCGCAGTAGTAACGATGATTGGAGTTGCCCATATAGAATTTCTGAAGAGCAGGGAGGGAATCAGAGAGGAAAAGCTGAAGATTGCCTCCAATATGGACGAAGAAGGAGTGATATTCCTTAATGCGGACGATCCGCTTCTCTGGGCAATGAAGGGAAAACTAAAGCAGAAAACTTATTTTTATGGTACTAATCCTGAGGCAGATTATGTAGCTGAGAATCTGAAGTTTGATGATGATACCAATTCCTATACCTACAGGCATGGTAGTACCAGAATGCTTGTAACGCTGAATGTACTCGGCGTGCATAATGTCCTGAACAGCCTCGTATCCATGGCGATAGCAGATTATCTGGGACTCGATCTTACCAAGGTTGCCACAAGTCTGGAAGGGTTTGAAGGTCTGAGGCAAAAGGTGATAAGAACAGACAGTGGTTATACTATAATTGATGATACGTATAATGCCAGTCCTGATTCGATGAAGGCTGCGCTTAAAGTCCTTAAGGATATGAATACTTCCGGAAATCATATAGCTGTTCTTGGGGATATGTTCGAGCTTGGTCCCAATTCCGGAGAATATCATAAGGAAGTCGGTGCTTTCATAGATGAGATGACCAAAGGTGAAGAGAGTGCGGTTATCAGTAAGGTGATTACCATAGGTGATGAGAGCAGATTCATAGACGAAGCATTAGCCGGAAATGATAAGGTGGATACGGTACATTTTACTGATAAACAGGAAGCGACAGAATATATAAAAGGTATTCTGGAGCCCGGGGATGTGATACTGCTCAAGGCATCAAACGGAATGAAATTCAAAGATATAGTTAATGAAATAAGTAATTGAGGAACAGATTATGATACAGAATGAAAACAGATGGGAGTCCGGAGTAAGAAAGGTAATACCCTATACACCCGGAGAACAGCCTTCGGACAGGAATATAATAAAGCTAAATACTAATGAGAATCCTTACGGCCCCTCAGAGGAGGCACTTAAACAGCTAAGCGATATAGATATGGACAGCCTCAGAAGATACCCTGATCCAACGGCATCTCTTCTGGTAGAGACCCTTGCGGATTATTATGACGTGAATAAGGATCAGGTCTTTGTAGGCGTAGGCTCTGATGATGTTCTCGGAATGTGCTTCATGACCTTTTTTAACCGGGAAGAGTCAGGAAAGAGGCTTCCGATATTTTTTCCGGATATAACATATTCCTTTTATCCTGTATGGGCAGATATGCTGGGTATTCCTTATGAGACGAAAGCTCTTAAAGAGGATTATACTATTGATAAAGAGGATTATCTTTCTGAAAATGGCGGAATAGTTATCCCGAATCCGAATGCTCCTACAGCTATCTATATGGATAAGTCTGATATAGAGTATATCATAAGCAATAATCCGGACTCGGTAGTCATAATAGATGAAGCATATATTGACTTTGCACCAGAGGGCTCATCTGTTATTAGTCTTATTGATAAGTATGACAATCTGATAGTTGTAAGAACCTATTCCAAGTCAAGATCCATGGCGGGACTCAGGATAGGCTATGCCATATCGAACCCCCGTATCATCAAGTATTTAAATGATGTAAAATATTCCTATAATTCCTATACCATGAACTATCCTTCGATTAAGCTGGGGGCTGCTGTAGTAAAGGACGAGGAATACTTTAGAAAAACCATAAGCTGGATAGTACGTACCAGAGAGGATTTTACTGAAAAGCTGAAGTCGCTTGGATTTACAGTGCTTCCTTCATCGGCAAACTTTATATTTGCTGCTCCTCCGAAAGGCTTTAGTGCTGAGGAGTTGTTTGAGGAGGCTAAGAAGCATGGTATATATTTCAGGTATTTTAAACAGCCGAGGATTGATAACTTTCTCAGAATCACCATCGGTATTGATGAGGATATGAGAAAAGTATATGAATTTTTGAAGGATTACTTGACAAAGTAAGTGTATCTGTTAAGATTAATTCACATTTCTTTTTCTGTAATTATCTGTATATATTCCGTTTAATCTATGATTAAAAGGAGTATATAATGGATATGGATAATCTAAATATTTCAAATCTGTCCGATATGATGAGTTCGGACGAAGTAAGTAAGGTTCAGGATATTTCTATACAGTGTATAAGGGATATCCTGGACAGTTTTCATATTGCTCTTGTAAATTATGATAATTACAAGGAGTTTCTTGAAAAAGTTCCCTATAAAAGGTATATGGATCTCGCCGCTGTCATCAGGGTATCGGTTCAGGGTGTCAGATATCCGGTTATCAGTAATGAATTTCTGGAGTATTTTGGGCTGGAGTGGGAGACGCTTTATGATATGGTGCTTCGATATAGACAGGAGCATACATCATTTATATTTGATACATTTTTAAATGTTATGCTGAGTTTTGGAGCGGATGAGGCTGATTCGGCGATGGACGTACCTCCGATATTTCTTCTTACTAATAAGAATCTGCAATTTGGTTCTTCGGTGCTTCTATATGAAGGTATAACTGAAGATATATATAATAGGCTGGGATGTGAATATGCTGTTATTCCTGCCAATACCAATGAGGTGATGATTGTTCCTCTGGACGCGGACGAAACCGATATGGAAATGGCAAAAGAGATAAGAAGCTTTGTAAGTTATATCAATGAACACATTTTACGCCCTGAAGAATACCTGTCTGATGAGATATATTACTATGACAGCAATGAAAAAAAACTTAATATATTGCAATAACAGGCTTTGCTTTATATTTTGCTGATTTTGTAAATTGACGCTCCTGTCAATAAATGTTAGAGTTTAAGAACTGTAAGGAAATTGGAGGTTTATACAAAATGGCAAAGGGAACTGTAAAGTGGTTTAACGAAAAGAAAGGTTATGGATTTATCACTGGTGAAGATGGAACAGAGGTTTTTGTTCACTTCTCAGGTATCAACATGGATGGATTCAAGGTTCTTAAGGATGGTCAGTCAGTTGAGTATGATGTGACTGAAGGAGATAAGGGCTTACAGGCTGTTAATGTAACAGTTGTTCAGTAATTTCATGTTTTTACAGGTGACTGACTAGGTCGAGTTTATTCATAAAATGTAACTTTTGAGGTGGAAATCCATAAGGGTTTTCACCTTTTTTCGTGTTGACAAAGGTGGGGATTGGAAATACAATAAAATAGTGGGGAAGGAGGGGATATTACTTGACTGAGGAGTTTATATCGGTAATAGACAGAATAGTATCAGCATCCATAGATATTATCAGCGATGCCGGACTTGAATCACTAACAACTGCTAACATCTCCATGAGGATTAATCTTAGCGAGGTCATGATTTATAAATACTTTTCTGATACCGATGAGATTCTCAGGGAGGTAGTTTCTACCTACTTTAAGTTTGATAAGAGTATATTCAGAACGCTTTTATCCAGGGATTCGAGTTATACTGACAGGCTGATGGACTATGTGACAGCGTACAGTTCTTATTATGGGAATTATTATTCTCTTTCAGCGATAATGCTGCAATATGAAGAGCTGCTGCATAATACTCATACCAGAGATATTGTTGAGAGCGGCTATACTGAGAGAAGAAATGGTCTTATAGCATTATTTAAGGGAGCTATAGAGAATGATGAGCTTACTCTTGAAGGTGCAGATGCAGAAGAACTTGCGGATCATCTGCTGGGGCTGTTTATAATATGTTCCCTGAACAGAAGGGTTATGAACAGACGTATGTCATATAAGGATGAGGTTGTGGCTATATACAGGAGATGGATTAATACTATTAGTAGGAAAAAGTATTAGATATCAGGAAGTATATTTTGCTTTAAATAAATATATAGTTATTTATGAATATTTATAAATATGATTTTAAAGTGAGGGATTAGTAATGCGTGTATTAGTTGCTGAGGATGATATAGCAAGTGGAAAGTTTTTATCAAAGCTTTTGTCAAGATATGGTGAGGTTATACTTGCTACTGATGGAATAGAAGCAGTTGATGAATTTGTTAAGTCAGTCACGGAAGGTAAAGAGTTTGATCTGGTATGTCTGGATATAATGATGCCGAGACTTGATGGTTATAAGGCTCTTCAGTCCATCAGGGATGCAGAGAGGAAGCTGGGTATTCCCCGTATCTCCAGATGTAAGGCTGTTATGATATCTGCACTGGATGAAGACTTTGATGCATCCTATGCAAGCAGTGATTATGATGATTATATCTGTAAGCCTATAGATATAATGAAGTTTGACAGTATTATAAAGAATCTCGGACTTTTGGATAACTAGATCTGATAATTAATGCAGGATTAAAAATGGATATATTTGATTATATGAGGCAAGAGGAGCAGAAAAAAGAAGCTCCTCTTGCTAGTCGTTTACGACCAAAAAAATTAGAGGATGTTGTGGGGCAGGAGCATATTCTTGCACCCGGAAAGCTTCTGTTCAGAGCTATTAAGGCTGATAAGCTTAGCTCTGTTATTTTTTATGGACCGCCGGGTACGGGGAAGACTACACTGGCTATGGTGATTGCCAATACAACTAAGTCTGTGTTTGAGGAATTGAATGCTTCCACTTCAGGCAAGAAGGATATGGAGACGGTGGTACAGAAGGCTAAGGATAATCTTGGGATGTATGGGAAGAAAACCATACTTTTCATTGATGAGATACATCGTTTTAATAAGGCTCAGCAGGATTTTCTGCTTCCTCATGTCGAGAACGGAACTATAGTTCTGATAGGTGCTACAACAGAGAATCCCTTCTTTGAGGTGAATCCGGCTCTTGTTTCCAGATCTACGGTATTTGAACTGAAGCCTCTTTCACCTGATAATATTAAAGTCCTGATAAAAAGAGCGGTATATGATATAGAGCAGGGAATGGGGAGCTTTGGTGCTGTTATAACTGATGAGGCGGTAGATTTTCTTGCCGAAATATCTGAGGGAGATGCGAGGAGAGCGCTGAATGCAGTAGAGCTTGGTATTCTCTCTACTGAAAGAAATGAGGAAACCGGAAAAATAGAGATAGATCTTTCTGTCGCAGAGGAATGTATCCAGCGGAGAGCTATCAGATATGATAAGGACGGCGATAATCATTATGATATTATATCTGCCTTTATTAAGTCCATGAGAGGTTCGGATCCTGATGCGGCGGTATATTATCTTGCCAAAATGCTTTATGGCGGCGAGAGCGTTACCTTTATAGCCAGAAGAATAATGATATGTGCCTGTGAGGATGTTGGAAATGCAGATCCCCAGGCTATTCAGGTGGCTGTAGCCTGTGCTCAGGCGGTTGAAAGAGTCGGAATGCCGGAATCACAGATTATACTTGCTCATGCGGCAATATATGTAGCCTGTTCGCCGAAGAGCAATGCTGTGGTAAATGCTATCTTTAAGGCAAATGATGCAGTAAAGAAATATACAAATGCGGAGGTTCCTCTTTATCTCAGGGATGCACATTATCATGGCTCTGCCGAGCTGGGGCATGTGGGATATAAATATGCCCATGACTATGAAAATCACTGGGTAGATCAGCAGTATCTTCCGGATGCTCTGAAGGATGAGACCTTCTACGAGGCCGGGGATCTGGGTTATGAAAAGGAGATAAAGAAGTGGATGGATATGATAAAGAACAGGAAGTAAAAAGGTCTGAGGAAACGGGCCTGGCTGGAGAGAACAGAGACAAAGATGGCAAAGGGGAAGTATCAGGCAAAAGAAATCCTGCTGTCAGGCTGCTCGCCTTATTTCTGATACTGATATATGTAGTGCTTCTCGGAATATTTATATATATGATAGTTGTGGGGAGTAAGTATATAGTTGCAATGCTTTTTGTGCTTATCGTATATCCTGTGATATTATATCTGCTGCTTTGGCTTAGAAAGGTGTTTCGCTCTTGAATAAAAGAGATACTTCTGTTATAATCTCAAAAGTTATGTGCTCGTGAGAATATGATGTAAGTCTGCTCAATGCTTTCATTATATTCAGTACAGTATAGTTACATAGATAAAATTGAAATATAAGAAAAGAGGAAAAATAAATGAGTTTATTTACTGATTGGCGTGAACATGCTTATGGTCTGGATGACAGGACACCGGAAGGAAAGAAATTCTGGCTGGATTATTTTCAGGCTGAAAAGGGTATATATGAAGTACTGCTGGAGGATCCGAAGGCTGTTATGAGTGGTTCGGTATCTACTCTTGCTGAGTTATATAATGTTAGTATAGAGACCATGGTTGGGTTCCTGGATGGTATCAATGACAGTCTGAATACTCCAAATAATCTTGAGGAGCTTACAGAGGACACAGAGGTTAAGCTTGATATCAATCCTGAGAAGCTTTATATGGAAATGGTAAGCTGTAATGCTGAATGGTTATATACACTTCCTCAGTGGGATAAGATCTTTACAAAGGAAAAAAGAGATGAGCTTTACAAGAAGGAGAAGTCATCTCATACAGTTGTAAAGGCGCCAAAGATTGGAAGAAATGATCCGTGTCCATGTGGAAGCGGTAAGAAGTACAAGAAATGCTGCGGCAGATAATCAATTTGTGAAGAATAAAGAAGGGGTGGCTCTTGGTATGAGAGCTATCCCTTTGTTTTATGGACTGATACTAGATTTGAGGTTGATATAAATGTTTACTGATGAACAGTCATATGCCATAAAGCATTATAAGGGACCTATGCTCGTTCTGGGCACACCGGGTTCCGGTAAGACTACAGTTATAACCAACAGAATAAATACACTTATAAATGATTATGGCGTGAATCAGGGACAGATACTGGTTATTACATTTACTAAGGCGGCAGCGGTTTCCATGAGAAAGCGTTTTCTCGAGCTGACACATCAGGAGACTACAAAGGTCAGATTTGGTACATTTCACTCCTTTTTCTACTGGATAATAAGAACTGCTTATGGAAATATGGGGGTTCTGGATGAAAGTACCAAGAGAAATGTGATAAGGGATATACTTCGCGAGATAGATCAGGAAAGCTATGATAATGATGAGACGCTTTCCAGTGTTATAAACCAGCTCGGTGTTATGTCCTCGGATATGATAGAAATCGGGAATTATTACAGCAGGGATATGTCAGAGCAGGATTTTGAGAAGCTGTATCAGACCTACAAGTCCTATAAGGAAACGAGGGGACTTCTTGACTTTGATGATATGGTGACGGAGTGTTACAGGCTTCTGGTTAACAGACCTGATATACTGGAAAGAGTGAGATGTCTGTATCCCTATATAATGGTGGATGAGTATCAGGATACAAACCGGATACAGTATGAGATACTTAAAATGCTTGCTCATCCCAGAGATAATCTATATGTGGTAGGGGATGATGATCAGTCGGTTTACGGCTTCAGAGGTGCCAGACCGGATATCATATTTAAGTTTGAGCAGGAGTTTTCCGGTGCAGAGGTGGTACATTTGTCCAGTAATTTCAGATGTCCCAAGGAGATAGTAGACCTATCCTCGAAGGTGATATCGGGAAATAAAAAGAGATATGCCAAGCAGCTTCTGTCAGCCTCGCCGTATGAGGGGGTAATAACCTTTGACAGACCGAAGGACTCGCGTCATCAGGCAGAGATGATTGCTCTGAGACTTCGGGACATGAATAAGGAAATGCTGGATAACACGGCGGTTTTATACCGTACCAATATACAGCCGAGACTTCTGATATATAAGCTTCGGGAGTACAGTATTCCCTTCACGGTAAGAGATGTGCTGCCGGATATATTCAGCCATCCTTATGTTAAACCTATTATTGATTATATCAGCTATTCATTGGGAGACCATAGCAGGAAAGTATTTCTGAATATTATGAACAAGCCTGTAAGATATATCAGCAGGGATATGCTGAAGAAGGAACAGGTTGAGCTGATAGATCTGGTAAGAGCTGCAAAGGATAAGGATTATCTTGTGAAGTCACTTAGAGATATGAATATGGATATAAAAAATATTTCCAGGCTTACTCCCTATGCGGCAGTTAATTATATAAGGCAGGCTGTGGGATATGACAGATATCTCAGAACTGTGAGCGCGGAAAAGAATATGGATATAGACGAGCTGATTACTGTGGTAGATGAATTTCAGTCTCTGGTCAGGGAATGTGATGATTTTGGCAAAATGTATGATATGATACAGGATAGTCAGGAGCTCAGTAAAAATACAGAGAATAGGAGCGGTGATGGAGTTCAGCTTATGACTCTTCACAGTGCCAAGGGACTGGAGTTTAATACTGTTCATATAATCGATCTGAATGAAGGTATGATGCCTCACAAAAAAGCTAAAACCGAGGTTGAGCTTGAGGAGGAGCGGAGACTGCTCTATGTTGGTATTACCAGAAGCAGGGAGGTGCTGCATCTCTATATACCTCAGAAAAATGGTGAGGACACGCTTAAG
>OCVV012823699.1_pt1 | contig 47462 bp, 39 predicted proteins | sample 1539721 | NCBI WGS metagenome assembly OCVV01 (sample SAMN02144230, study PRJEB22623) | gut metagenome | biome: sheep rumen | host: Ovis aries | place: New Zealand | reverse complement strand
GACAAGGTGTTAATGGTGGAGGCCGACGACAAATACGGCAAGTTCGAATTTCGTCCGTTGGAGCCCGGCTTCGGTATTACCGTAGGTAATGCTCTTCGCCGTATTCTGCTTTCTTCTCTCGAAGGCTATGCCATCAACACAATCCGCATCGATGGCGTAGAACATGAGTTCGCATCAGTTCCCGGCGTCAAAGAGGACGTTACCAACATTATTCTCAACCTCAAGCAGGTCCGCTTCAAGCAAGTCGTTGAAGAGTTCGAAAGCGAAAAGGTGAGCATCAATGTAGAGAACACGACAGTCCTCACAGCCGGTGATTTCAATAAATATTTGACAGGCTTCGAGGTCCTGAATCCCGACCTCGTAATATGCCACCTGGATCCGAAGGCCACCATGCAGATAGAGATATCTGTCAACAAAGGCCGTGGTTACGTTCCTTCCGAGGAAAACCGTGAGTTCTGCACCGATGTCAATGTAATTCCCATTGACTCCATCTACACTCCGATCCGCAACGTTAAATATCAGGTAGAGAACTTCCGCGTAGAGCAGAAGACTGACTACGAAAAACTCGTCCTTGAGATTACAACAGACGGTTCCATACACCCGAAGGATGCACTCAAAGAGGCCGCTAAAATCCTTATCTACCACTTCATGCTCTTCTCCGACGACAAGATCACCCTTGAGAACATCGACGCAGAAGGCAATGAGGAATTCGACGAGGAAGTGCTGCACATGCGTCAGCTCCTGAAGACGAAGCTCGTTGATATGGATCTCTCCGTTCGCGCTCTCAACTGCCTCAAGGCAGCAGATGTCGAGACCCTCGGAGACCTCGTACAGTACAACAAGACCGACCTCCTCAAGTTCCGCAACTTCGGTAAGAAATCGCTCACTGAGCTTGATGATTTGCTCGAGAGTCTGAATCTGTCGTTTGGAACTGATATATCAAAGTATAAATTAGAAAAAGAATAATAATGAGACACGGAAAGAAATTCAATCATCTGGGCCGTACTGCATCTCATCGCGATGCCATGCTTTCCAACATGGCTACCTCCTTGATTATGCACAAAAGAATCACTACGACCCTCGCTAAGGCCAAGGCTCTGAAGAAATTCATCGAGCCCCTTCTGACCAAGGCAAAGCAAGATACGACCAATGCACGTCGTGTGGTCTTCAGCCACCTCCAGAACAAATATGCCATCACAGAGCTCTTCCAAGTAGTGAGCCCCAAGATCGCAGATCGTCCCGGTGGTTATACACGCATCATCAAGACGGGCTACCGTCAGGGCGATATGGCTCCCATGTGCTTCATCGAGCTCGTCGACTTCGATGAGAACATGGCCAAGGTTGCAAAGAAAGCTACACGCACACGTCGTAGCCGTAAGGCTGCTGCAGGAGAGGCTCCTGCCGCTCCTGCTGAGACTCCTGCTCAGGAGCCCGCAACAGAAGCTACTGCTGAATAATTCTCTATTGCAATACATACTAAAAGGGCAACCCGTGAGGGCTGCCCTTTTTTTTATCCGTTAAGCCAATCAAAGCCTTAATTTACCCAGAGCTCGATAGAGCAATAATATGTTTACCCCAAAGCAGCTCGTAATGGCCGACAGACCTCCTGTTAAGCCTAGAGTCAACAGTTGTCATATGGATTATCCATCGGCGCCTTCAGGCCCCATTTGCGGGTGTAGTACCCAACTGTATGACGTAAGCCAGAATACTTCAAGGTATCAAAGATACTGCGATGTCGCCATGGCGTCATGTCGCGGTACATCTCCCATTGCTTGGCATAAGGGTGCTGACACCCAATAATCCAAGGCTTCTGAGGCAATGTGAAGTGAACGATGACCGGATGTTTGACGGCCTCCTTCAGTTGCTCCCCATACTTCTTGAGATCAATCTGAATCAGCTCCTGTTTATAGAAAAACGCATTCTGAGCATTATATTTCAAAGGCAGCGTCAGTTTGGAGTCGCGGAACAGGACGTTAAGGACATCCTGATCGTGCAGCCTTATCTGATCAGCGTGGTTTTTCATAAAGTCAACAAACACCTCCATCATGTTCGTCTCTCTCCACAGCCGGAGATTGATCAGCAGTACGCCGGCATTGAAATAGCCGATCGACTGAGGATAGCCCAGCCACTGATACCGTTTTTCATCCCCTTCATCCATGTCCGTAACGGCAGCTACAGGATGCTCGGCGAGTTCGGTGTTCCACAAATCAGCCAGCGAACCCGTAATGATGATATCGCTGTCCACATACAAGACCTTGTCTATCGTCGCCGGCAATATCGTCTCCATGAAAAGCCTGTAGTAAGTGGCTTTAGTGATATGCGGCGAACATTCACCAATCCTTGGGTACGACTCAAAAACGTTGTCATCTATTAGATAGAATTTCACCGCCTTTCCGTCATATTTGCCAACAAGCTGTAATAGCTCATTCTTTTGTCGTTCCGCCACACTGCTGTCAATGAGCACATGGAAGGTAATCTTCTCTTCGCGATTATTCTCGCAAACCGATGTCATCATCACGCCTGTAGGCATGATGTAATTCTTGTCTGTACTACTTACAATGTCTATCATAACCTTTTCTTGATAACGTTTATAATCATCAGGAGCGCATTATAGGCACTCAACAATTGCAGCCAACACCTTTCCTTCAGCGTTGTTCCCCACATGTCAAGCAGCTCGTTCCTGACGTCATTGTTATAGCCGCTAAAATGTATCTGGCGTAAGCAATCCCTGCGATGAGCGCGGAAATCCTTCTCCGTCAGAAGACCTTTATTCCTGAAACCTTCATACATCCTTTTCAACTCTATTGCACCATGGCCGTTTTTCCTCTCCCTGGCAGTAGTGTTAGCCTCATAGATCCTATAGCTGTTGAGGGGCAGGTTCACATAAGCCACCTTGCCCTGCTCAGCCAAGCCTACGGCAAACGACCAATCTCCGGCACCTCTAAACTCCATGTAAGCCAAGGGAATCTTCTTTGCCGCATCACGTCTGAAGAGAGCCGAACTGATATTCTGCACGCACGATTTATGAACCAAGTGTTTCTTCATGAACGACGTGCCATCCATCACAAAATCTTCTGTAAGCGTATCCTGGAAATGGTTGGGCTTTTCCTTGCCATTCTCATCAATCGCCTTTGAGCGGCAGAAAGCCAGAACCACCTCCCGATCCTGACACCTTTTCACCAGCGTTTCCAAGAACGTCTGCTCGCAGCTGTCGTCGCTCTCCGCAATCCAGATCAACTCGCCTTTGGCCATGCTGATACCTTTTTGCCATTGCTTGAAAGGCGACCCCGAGTTCTGTTCGTTCACCACAATCTGCGTCACCTTGGGGTGGTTCTTGTATCGATTGATCACTTCCAGGCTATTGTCCGTCGAACAGTCGTCCAGTATCATAACTTCAAAGTCCTGATACGTTTGGTTCAGCACACTCCTGATGCGCTCGTCCAAGAAACGGGCGTGGTTAAAATTGGGAATTATTACGGTAACCATTCTCTTAGTCACAATAAGGATACTTAGAAAAATCAATTCTTGTGAAAAGCCTGTCCAGACAAGCCAGACAAATTTTCGTCAACGAAGCCGCTATACCTCCTTTTTCAAGTAAAAGCCTTGCACGGACCGTGTGGCGGCTGGCAGCATAGCTATTCAGATGCTCCAGCGACTTGACGATTGGTTCTGAAGGAATATGCCTGACCACTTCCCACTCCCTTGACCGTGAGTCCGAAGTCGCAGAGCTGATACCATCCATGTCATACCAGCACACCGTATGGTTTACATATTCAAAAGACGCACCATTAAGCGCCAGCTCAATCCATCGCTTCCAGTCGGCGTATATTTTCAGGGATTCATCATAGCCCTTCGTGCTTAGCAAACAGCATTTAATGAACATCGCCTGATGACAGATATTTTTGCACCATAAGCCATACATCTCAACAGGCGAAGGAAAATGCTGCAAACACGTGTGGTCCTCATAGACTTGCATCCAATCCCCATAAAGCACATCAGCCACCCTCCTTTCGGCGAACACCTTTTGCAGTGTCTCAGCCTCATAAAAAGTATCGCCGGAATTCATGAAGTTTAGGTATTCCCCTTTAGCCAGAGCAATGCCCTTATTCATGGCATTATATACGCCCTTATCCGGTTCTGAACACCAGTAGGCGAAGTGCTCCTGATACTGTTCAATCAGTTCTCGGCTGCCATCCGTGCTACCGCCGTCAACGACAATCCATTCATAGTCCGTCCATGTCTGTGCAAGAACGGAGTCGATGGTCTTCTTCAGTCCATCGCGGTTATTATAGTTTATGGTAATAATAGAGAGAGTCATAAAAGTAAGAAATCGTCAATATTATGTGGGGTGATGACTTTGAATGTGGCGTTAGGATATGCTGATGCAAAAGAGGTGGGACATTTAATGTTCGCCTTATGTTCGTTCCATTTGAACTCAAAGGCTGAAAGCTGTCCGTCTTCTTCCTCTATATAGTCTATCTCGTTCTGTTGCTGTGTACGCCAGAACCAGGACTTGGTAAATCCTTCTTGATAGACCAACCGTTTCATTCGTTCTGCTATCACGAAATTCTCCCAAAGTGGACCTGCATCCGTTCGGTTCTCTATGAAAGAGAAATTACCAATGACCGCATTACGTATGCCCAAATCCCAGAAGTATATCTTCCGACTGTTCTTCAGCTCATTGCGCAAATTCCGACTAAAGCTGCCCAGACGGAAAATAATATACGCCTTTTCCAAGATATCAACATAGCGTTCCACGGTTTTAGGATCCAACCCCACCAATTGCCCAATCTCGTTATAGCTAACCTGACTTCCAATTTGGAAAGCCAGAGCCTGAAGAAGTTTTACCATCTTATCAGACTTATTGATACCATCAAATGATAAGATATCCCGATAGAGATAGCTATCCGACAATTCTTTCAGCACTGTTCGCTCACTTCCTGGCGAACAAACGACCTCAGGATAATACCCAAACACCATTCGATGTGGCAGAAGGCGCAACTCCTCTAATAGATTCGTATGAGCAACCATTTCCCCAAAGGAAATCGGGAAAAGATGAAATTCGCGTTTCCTCCCAGTCAGAGCTTCATTCACTTTTCGTCCCAGATCAAAGGAACTGCTTCCAGTGGCTATAACCTGCACATCTGGCACTTGATCGGTAATCAGTTTTAGTCTTAGGCCTACATCATCAATCCGTTGGGCCTCATCCACTACAAGAAAGCGATGGGTAGCCAGGATTGTGCGGATACGAGTTGAAGACATATCCTTAAACAAGGCTTGCACGTCAGGGTCATCACCATTCATCCACATTACATCATTACGGTCAGCAAACATCGTAGAAAGCAATGTTGACTTTCCCACTTGGCGTGCGCCCATGATGAAAATAGCCTTTTGTGTTCCCAAAAGAGCATTAATAGCATTCTCAAGTTCTCTTTTGATCATAAGATTCTTGCGTATCAATCACCGCAAAGATATTACTAATCCTCTAAAAATCCCAAATTATTATAAGATTTTTGGATTTGAATCCCAAATTATTATAAGATTCTTGGATTTATACCTTAATTTAATATAAGAATTTTGAAATATGGCACAAATATTATGTAGCGAGTGTTCAGATGCAAAGAGCCTTAAAAAATTCTTCTACCTGTCTTAATATAATTAATAGTACTATGCACTAAACAAGTGCAGAAATCTAAGAAAATTGCACTATTGTAGTGCAATTTGTCTGTAATCAGACGCAAAGAGCCATAAATCATTCTTTTGCTTACCGTAGATATTATAGTTTCTCATAATAATGGAGCGGGTCTTGACAAAATCATACTTTAGTTTTTACCAATAATCCATCTCATACCTCGCATATTGAGAATCTGAACCCAAAACAGGCTCCAAAGTATGCTTCCTATAAGCATCCCGAAAACAATACTTATTGCTATAACCGTATTTCCATTTATATCTAAAGATAGTAAATCAATGAATCGAGATGCAATCATTAAGAATGCAAAATGGGTGAGATATATAACAAGAGAATTTCGGCCAAGATATTCCAAGATGCAATTCTGTCCAATCTTTTTACTCAAACAGAGAATCCCCAGTGTGCCCGTCGTTGCCAATATCAGATATAGAGGCCACGACTTTAGACCGAAAGTCACATTGGAGCATAATGCAGGTATTGGGTAGTCAAAGACAGCCAATAAAGAAGATAGTATAACAAAGATTAAGCCATTTATATATATACGTGTGGTTAGGAATGTTTGTGACGATACTTTTACCCAATGTCCAAGATAAACAAACACTGCAAACGCAAAAGCATGAAACACGGACAATATGTTCAATGAAGGATGCTTGCCGATCATAAAACAACCAAAAGCCGACATTCCACAAAGAATCAACAGCCGTAATATGTTATGGTCTACAATATAAAGAAGAATCCAGATAAAGAATTTTGCGATGAACAATCCCATGACAAACCACGGAAAGTTTAGTCCTGTTATGAATTCAAATACTCTGTTCAGCCATAAATCGGGTTGAGTTGTGACTAATATCATAAATAGCGATATGATTATTCCGGGAACAACCAGACGTCTGAAGTCATCCTTTAACTGTTTTGCCAGTGGCTTGTTAAAATTAGAGCAGAAACCTGTGATGCAGAAGAATGCTGCCATATAATAGGGCGCAACAAATGTATTGGCAACAAAGGACGTAACCTCATAGACTCTATGTGTCAATGAAAGGTTTCCGTATTTCTCCATAGCATATAACAAGTGGCCAAATGCCACCATTATTATGAGGATACCCTTCATCACGTCAATATAAGGAATGCGAGACGTATGCCTTTCGTTAGGTTTAATATCAGCCATTACTTACCGAGTTTTTTGTACAACTCATACACTTGCTTTGAATTATTTGTTGAGCTGAAATGATGCTGTGCATAGCTCCTCCCTGCTGAAGAAATAGCATCAATCTCAGCATAATGATCCAAGACCCAGCACATTTTATCTGCTAACGAGCGGAAATCCCCCGACTTATAGAGAATGCCCGTTATCCCGTCTTCTATCAGTTCTGTATTGGCACCCGATTCATTGGCAATGACCAAGAGGTTTTGCAGTTGGTATTCTATGGTTACCCTTCCGAAAGCTTCAGCCTTTGAGCACATGATGCCTACATCCATCGTTGCAGCCAACGACTGTATGCCATTCATTTCTGGCAGTACGCGTACATATTCTGTTAAACGCTTTTCATTTATGAGGGCAATCAGTTCGTCAGTGTAGGGTTGAGTGTGAATACCCACTAATGTCAGGCGGCAAGGTTTTTTTATTTGTCTGACATTGATTAACTCATCCATCGCCTGCACAATCTCTTTTTGGTTCTTTCCCTCGCTGATGATTCCGGCACAGAAAAACTGAACGGTAACATTATCATGGGTGGAGAGAGGCATGTCAGCAGCTGCTAAGATGCCGTTGTAGATGGTATGTACCTTGGCAAACGGCAGTTTATTCCTATAATAATTTGCCACAGACTTCGAGATAGCAATATAAGCATCTGCGTGCCGATAAGTATATCTTTCGTACCATTGGCCACCAATGGGTTTTAAGCTATAGTCCAAATCTCCATATTCGCGGAGATGCCAGACGTGTTTTATGCCCAGTTGCTTACTCAAGTAGCCCCCGATATCTATAACACTACTATTAGAATGTATAATATCGAAGTGATAGGCTTGCAACTGTTTGACAAGTTGACGCAACCTCCATAAGTAGCGAGCATATCCTAAGACATTGCGCAGTGTGGGGTGTTCAAGTTTGAAGAACCGTATTTCAGTAGTAATAACAGGGACACCAATTTCCTGTAGTGAGTCAATTATAGACCCATGAGGCTTGTCAGTTACAGGAGCTAACACAACAGGTTCCACCCCATATTCCTCTTTCAACTCTTTGATGAGTTGGTACATGGAGCGGTTGGCACCAGCCATGTTTGTGACATGTGTGATGAAGAGAATTCTCATTATCTGATATCTAAGTATTTGAGTTGCCCTTTTTTTTTTTCAAATGTTTTTTTTCGAGCCATTATATTGAAACATATCTCATACCTCGTTCTTCTTTTTAAGACGATTAATGAGAGCCTTGCCCTTAGATATTACATCAAATACCCCTGTTATTTGCATGTAAGCCAATGTAACAACCGTCGCAGATGATAATTTCAGGATCAGAGAAGGAATCAGCGGTATTTCCACATAGCAGTTCAGCAAATATAGGATTGAAGCGACAATAATGCAATTGCCCAAGGGCTTTATTAGAGTCCTGAGAAAGACCAGAATATTCGATTTCAGCACATGATGAAACATCACAGAGAACGTGAAAAGCAATCCTATAACGCTGTAAAGGGTAAATGCTAATGCAACAGCTTCAATTGTTCGAAAATAGTAAGAAGCAATAAGGAAGCCGATTACAACCGCAGCTGAATTAACGCATCCTACGAAAAACAGACATTTCGTTGCATTACTGGCTTGGAAAATGGATCCAGTCGTACTTGTTAGCATAGCGCATGGCAACGACAGGCAAAGAATCTGGAAACAGGGGATGGCCAGTTCCCATTGAGGGCCATACATGAAGCGGATAATTTCCGGTCCACACATACACAAGGTGATACCTAAAGGAAAACTGATGGCAGCCATGACAGAGATGACCTTCAGGTATTGTGTCGCCATCATGGACATATCGTTCTGATATTGGGCAAAATTAGGCTGAAGGACGGGATTCAGTACGGCGGTGATGTTGTTCTGAGGCTGTTGCATCAGACGGTACGACTTATCATAATAGCCAAGGTCACGTATAGACATCCAGCGGCCAATAATGAGCTTGTCCAAATTACGAAAGAAATAGTTGACCAGCTCAAAGGCTAACTGATAGAGAGAAAAGGAAGCCATTCGCTTGATGGGAGCCATAGACATGTGGAAGTCTATGTTGCATTTATAAAAATGACGAACATAGATAATACCAAGTATGGAGCTGATGAATGGTGCTATCATCAAGGAATAAACTCCTAAACCCTTGTATGCCGCAAAAATAGAAATGGGTGCTGCCAACAAATTCAATGAGAAGGAACAGATTGCCATCTCTTTAAATCGCTGGTTCTTAACCATCAAAGTGCTTGGGATGCCATTTATAACTCCTAAGAAGAAATTCAAGGCTAACAGCTGACAGACTGGTACCAACTGCTTGTTCTCATAAAATGAAGCAATCGGCCATGAAAGACAAAAGAACAGGAATGAAAGCAAGAAACCAACTATGACAGAGAATGTGAAGACAGAATTAATGTCCTTCTGCTGCAAGTCCTTTTCTTGGATAATGGCTGGTCCTAATCCCATGCTAGAGATAATGCCAATAAATGACAGAATCACGGAGGCCAAAGCTAACAACCCAAATTCTGCGGGCGAAAGCAAACGTGCCAGAATCATAGAAACCAGTATGCTCAAGAGCAAGCCGGAATACTTGTCAATCGTTATCCAGAACATGCCTTTCAGCATTTTCGACTTCGTTGAACTCATCTGCAAATGCAATTATGAATAATCAGTGAACAGTATTTAAAATCTTAGCAAGAAATGTAGTAATCTTTTTATTCTATTTCTTCTTTTTTCTTTCTTGTCAAATTCCGCTTTCTGTTTTAATTCTTCCACACTCATATATTTCTTATACCAAAAGAACAATCCCTCGTTTCTTTCTTTAACGATAGCAAGAAAATTGCTGAATTGATTTTTATTCAGACTCTTTTCTATAGAATCCAATGAAGCAATGGTGTTCTCTTGCCAAACGCTGGCATTAAGATCGTTGGCAGTAGAAGCAAACTCCCTAATAAAGAGCAGACGGTCAATCATTTCAAACTCAAAATGATTATAAGCTGCGATTACGAGTATTGCCCAATCGGCCATCGGTACCTTTGAACCTATAGCAGGGAAGCCGCCTATTTCAAGCAATGATTCCCTGGAATAGCATGTTCCAGAAGGGGTTAATCCTCCCCAGATAAAACTGTGAATAGAGAATTCACCCGAGAACATGGTGTTTATCTTTTGATGTCCTCGGTCTAAGGCTGCCTGGAAATCCCTAAACATGCTATGCCCCCATAAGATATACTTAGACGGGAACTGTCTTTCTTCAATTCGCTTTCCTAACAATAATAGGGCATCTTTAGTAAGAATATCATCGCTATGGCAAAACAGGACATAATCACCTTTTGCTTCTTTCAAGCAAATATTATGATTTGAATACATGTCAACTGTTTGGGGATTGGTCACGACACGAATCTTGTTGTCTTGAAACAATAAGATTTCTTCCAAAGTACCGTCAGTCGATGCATTATTCACGACAAGAACTTCATAATCTCCCTTGTAGGTCTGATTTAATGCACTTTGAATTGCTCTGGAAATCGTTTTCCTATTGTTGTATGTTGGTATTGCTATTGTAAACAACATTGCTTTTACATATTTTATCTTTATACTAAAAGAAGCCGGCTTAATATCTCAACATTCTTTTTCTTTAAGAAGTATTTTGGGTTCCCATCCTTCGAGAACGACGCCTTTATACGGAGTCATCACTTCCCTGTTACGATAAGGACGTTTCCCCCAATTAATTCTTAGTTTAGCCCCATTCTGTTGTTCATAGAGCCTTGCCAGTTCCCTTAAAGAAAGCTGCCTCCCTGAAGAGATTACATATTCTGGCCTCACCTTTTCATTCTTTGACAACATCCCTGCCAATTTAATGATTCCGGCAACGACATCATCCACATGAACGATGTCAAGACGTTGATAGCCGGGCGACATATCCAATTCTTCTCCTGTCTTCGAAATACGTTCAAATAGCGCGAAAATCTTTTTTCGTGTGTCATCTGGTCCATACGTATCACAGAGTTTAAGTGTACAGAATCGAAGACTGGACGTTTCTGTATAGTATTTTGCCATGGTCATAAAAGCCTGTTTACTTGCCGCATACAAATTAACAGGATTATATTCATCCGACTGATCTGGCACATTATAGTTTTGCCATATAGTACCTATGTTTAGGAACCAGTTTATTCCTGCTGTTTTGCCGGCCTCTAACAATGCTGTGCCCAAATAAATATTGCTTAACACAATATCTTTTATCTGGTTCGGCTGATGTTCGGCCACATACAAGGACGCTAAATGAATGATACCTTCAATCTCGTTTTCTTCAAAATAGGATATCAGATGATCTATATCATCGGCAAACTCAACTACATGTTGCACCCCCAGTCCCCTCCAATCAGAGCCCGGACGAATCAGTATGTGAACGTTGTGTCCGTTAGTCCTGAGAGCAGGAATTAAATGTTTGCCGATAAAACCTGTAGCACCTGTAACGAGAATATTCATATCGAAAATGGAGAATCAAAATCTTTTAATTTAGGAAAAGTAAGATCGCGACCAGAGACTATGGGCTGTTCCAACCCCCACTCAAAGTCTATGGAATCGTGGGCGATGCCACAATCATGCTCTTTGTTATAGCAGGATGTCTGAGCATAGTTTACGATTGACCCTTCTTCCATTGTCTTAAAACCATGTGCAAATCCTTTAGGGATATAAAGATATTTACCTTGCTTGTCGTCTAATTCTATGGAGAAGCACCTGCCAAAAGTCTTGGAGCCACGGCGTATATCCAGCACAACGTCAAGGATTCGACCTTTGCTAACGTGTACCATTTTTACATGGTCGCATGGTGGCGTCTGGAAGTGCATACCTCGAATGACATCTTTTCTGTTAACCGAGTAGTAGATTTCTTTGAAATCACATTCTAAGCCATTCTCGCGGAAGAACTCTTCGTTGAAAAGTTTTTGGAAGCATCCACGGTCATCTTGGAAGTTGATTGTCTGGAGGACATATAATCCTTCAAATGGTGTTAGTATCTTTTCCATCATGCCGCAATCTTTAGGCTGCCAAAGATAACGGCAGATGAATAATCTACGTTTAATTTACCCCCCCCAGCTACCTTCTTCAGGCCTGATTCAAGGGGCACTTTTGCTTGCCATCCTGGAAGTATTTCCAGCTTGTCTGTTGGTTTCATCACTTCTCGATTTTTGTATGGCTTGCCGCCATAACTTATGATGACTGGTCTGTTCAACATTGTTCTATAGATTTCCACTATTTCTTTTAGCGATTTCCGTCTATTCGTATAGACTCCATACACATTGTTGATTATTTCACAATCGGTACATAGCAGATTATATGCTTGCTCGTATGCTGCACATACATCCGATATAAACACCATGTCTAAGAGCTGTTCACCTGCAGACAGTTTCAGCTCTTCATCTGTGCCGGCTTTCTGTTTTATGATATTCCACAGTTTCGGCCGCTTATCTTCTGTGCCATAGACATCATACAATCTCAATGTTATGGCTCTGATTCCCTCTGCCTCGGTGTAATACTTCAGAATTTTCTCAAAAGCCTCTTTTGTCGCTGCATAGAGGTCAACAGGATTATAGTCTTCATTATTATAGTTCTGCCAGTAACTGCCTGTGCCGACGAAAAGCCGTGTACCAGACATCTTCATTGCTTCAAGAATCTCCGTGCCAAACTGGACGTTGCTCTGAATGAGCATGGGCACTTGTTCGGGCGTGTAATTTGTAATTACTGCCGCTGCAAGATGAAAGACGATATCAGGCTTTATCCTCTTAAAATAATCACACAGGCGGCTGATATTTCCATCGTATTCAAAGACATCTATCCGTGGAAGAACATCTTCGATATTGGAAAACCCAAACTTAGGATCAGCCACAACATGAATGTCCCATTCCTTGCCAAGTAAGTATTTCAGCACATGGGAACCTATATAGCCTGTTGCGCCTGTAATGATACATTTTTTCTGCATAGCTTAATTCAAGAATTTCTCTATCTCTTTAACACAGAGACCATACACATCTTCTTCTTGATACTTCTTGTACCAGTCTGCTACCAGTGCTATCGTTTGCTTTGAATTCAGCGTAGGTTTCCATCCTAACCGAGACTTAGCCTTGTCAATATTCAGCATCAGCAGGTTGGCTTCGTGGAGCGCATTGGAATCAGAAATATCTCTTAATTCTCCTTTGCCAAAGTTGTTGACCAACTCTGTGGCAACCTCCCAGACAGTGGAGATAGAGTCTTGCTCAGGCCCGAAATTCCAACCTTCGCAATACTCCGTAGGATGCTCCCACATCTTTTGGGCGAGGAGCATATATCCGCTCAGCGGTTCTAAGACATGTTCCCATGGACGTACTGCCTTGGGCGAGCGTATCTCTATCGGTTTTCCTGCCTCTAAGGCACGGATACAGTCGGGAACGATGCGGTCTTTGGCCCAGTCGCCGCCGCCAATCACATTACCCGCACGTACACTGGCAAGACTCACGTGGTGTTTCTTGCCATAATCCTCAGGATTAAAGAAACTCCTGCGCCAACTCTGGATGGCTATCTCGCAGGCTCCTTTACTGGAACTATAGGGGTCGTAACCGCCAAAGGGGTCATCTTCCTTATAGCCACGCATCTGCTCCTTGTTATCATAACATTTGTCGGTGGTTATCATCACAACAACCCTTACAGCGTCGGTGACCCGTACGGCTTCCATGACGTTGATGCTCCCCATCACATTTGTCTCGTATGTCTCTACGGGTATTTCATAGCTGAGGCGGACTAAAGGCTGTGCGGCCAGATGGAAGACAATCTCGGGCTGATATTCCCTGAATATCGCTTTCATCTTCTCCCCGTCGCGGATATCTGCCCGGAGGTCAGCCTTTATTTTCTTGCCAATACCCGAGAGCACATAGTTGTCTTTCTCGGTGTAGGGGTCCAACCCTACGCCGATGACTTCGGCTCCCAGCTCATGCAGCCAGATGCTGAGCCAGCTGCCTTTGAAGCCGGTATGGCCCGTCACTAAAACCCGCTTGCCTTTGAAAAAGCCATTGAACATATCTACATTCATACCTTGGAAGCGACGAAATCTTTGATGGTGTCTATCATATATTGGAGCTTCTCAGGCGACATGCCCGGATAGAGCCCCAGCCAGAAGGAATCGCGCATGATAGCGTCGGTTGCAGGAAGAGCGCAGCCGATGACGCGATAGTCTTCTCCTTCCGTATATTGCTCGAATGCCGGATGGCGCAGCAGATTGCCGGCAAAAAGATTACGCGTCTGAATTTTGTGGTCCTCCAAATACTTTGTCAATTCATTGCGGGTATAACCGGCATCTTCTTTCACCGTGATGAAGAACCCGAACCAACTCGGTCGGCTGTTCTTCTGAGGCTCCGGCAGCAAAAGACCTTTTACATCCTTCAGTCCTTGATACATCGTGTCAAAGTTCTCTCTTCTGCGCTGGACGATAAAATCGAGTTTCTCCAACTGCGCACAGCCTATTGCCGCCTGCAGGTCGGTGGCCTTGAGATTGTAGCCCAGATGGCTGTAGACATACTTGTGGTCGTAGCCTTGTGGCAACTGCCCGAACTGTCCGGAGAAGCGACAGCCACAGGTGTTGTCCACTCCACCTACACACCAGCAATCGCGTCCCCAATCCCTATAGGAATTGACATACTTGTGGAGTTCCGGGTTGTTGGTGTAAACGGCGCCCCCTTCACCCATCGTCATGTGGTGTGGAGGATAGAACGAGGAGGTTCCGATATCGCCGATGGTTCCTGTTTTCTTCCATTCGCCATCGATAAAGTATTCCGAGCCAAGGGCATCGCAGTTGTCCTCTACCAACCACAGGTTATGCTTTCTGCAGAAGTCCACTACAGCTTGAAGATTGAAGGGGTTGCCCAGGCTATGCGCTATCATCACGGCTTTCGTCTTTGGGGATAGGGCAGCCTCCAACTGGGTCGTGTCGATGTTGCCTTCCTCGATGCTCATATCTACGAACACGGGCACGGCACCATATTGCACGATGCAGGCCACCGTCGTCGGGAAGCCTGCTGCCACCGTGATCACCTCGTCGCCACGCCTGATCTGGCGGTCCTTCAATTCAGGAGCGGTCAAGGCGCTAAAGGCCAAAAGATTGGCGGAGGAACCGGAATTGCAGAGAGAGCAATACTTCACGCCCAGCCATTGTGCCAGCCGTGTTTCAAACTTGTGGGCCCAAGGGCCTGCCGTCAGCCAGAAATCCAGCGAGGCATCAACGAGGTTGACCATTTCCTCATCATCGAAGTAGCGACCTCCGTAGTTCACTCGGGTCTTGCCGGCTTCAAATGCTGGTTGTGGGGCATGAACTTCCCTGTAGTACTCACGGGTAAGTTCCAGTATCTGTCTCTTTAAATCTTCTTTCTTTGCCATATTTCTTTATTTACTATAGTCGGGAATATTGGGTACACTCCTTTCCCATCTTTTCCAAGGAGCTTTATCTTCGAGCAACAATTTCTCCAGCATATTCTTTTCGCGAATATTGTCCATACACTGCCAGAAGCCTTCGTGGATATACGACATCAACTGCCCCTCGTTGGCAAGGGTCTCCAGCGGCTTACGTTCAAATACACAGTCGTCCCCATCAAGCAAATCGAACACCGCAGGCTCTAACACCATATACCCGGCATTGATGGGAGCGCCGTCGGCGATGCTCTTCTCGCGGAACGATTTGACTGCATTGTCGCCACCGATGTCAAGAACACCTTTTTCCTGCTTCATCTTTACTGCGGTCAACGTGGCTGTTTTGCCGTGGCTGCGATGGAAATCCAACAGCTTGTCAATGTCCACGTCGCAGACGCCGTCGCCATAGGTCATAAAGAAAGTCTCATTGCCCACGTACGGCTGTATGCGTTTGATGCGTCCGCCCGTCATGGTGTTGTAGCCGGTGTCTGCTATCGTCACCTTCCATGGTTCCAGATGACTTTCATGAATCGTCATCTCATTCTTGCCATGGCGGAAGTCAAAGCTGACATCTGAGTTATGAAGGAAATAGTTGGCAAACCACTCTTTGATGTATTCTTGACGATAGCCGGCACAGATGATAAACTCATGGTGCCCATAGAAAGAATACTCTTTCATGATATGCCATAGAATCGGCATTCCGCCAATTTCTATCATCGGTTTAGGCTTGAACTGCGATTCTTCGGATATTCGGGAACCGAAACCGCCTGCCAATAATACTACTTTCATAAGGCTAAATCAATCTATTGGGGATTAATATGTGATACTCTTAACATCTCGTGTTGCCTCATCAAGGGGGGTGCCCTTCTTCCTTTGCTCGAAAAACAAGGCTTCAAAATGGAACTTTTCTGATGCCCTTTGGCGTGTTGTCATGAGGACGTAATAGCTTTGTTTGCCGTGGTTTCGTCGACAAAAGTACGAATAAATACCGAGACAACGAGCGTTTGAATGATATTTTCTGGTTAAATGCGCCTTTATTTCACTAAACCTTCCCTGTTTTGAAGTTCTGTAGCGAAAAAAGTATGACAAAAAAGGCTCTGTCAGTCGCTTACCTCTTTCCTGTCGTCAATCAGCTTGTTATTGGCGTGGAAGTTGATGCAGCGCCCCGAAGGGGCAACAAGCCAATACGATTCGTGAGTATGTTGACTGCCAGCAATGCAGCGCCCTGAAGGGGCAACAAGCCATTACGATCCGTGAGTATGTTGACGGCCAGCAATGCAGCGCCCTGAAGGGGCAACAAGCCAATAGCCCTGGGCATCGCCCTGGGTAAATAGAAACGTTCGGACGGATGTTGCCATCCGCCCGAACGGGTCATAAAAGAGTCCTTATGTCAGGGTCTTGCTCTTGGTTCAGTCCTTCCACGAAATAACTTGGATTCCGCCAAGGTTGGGCTCAATAGTGCATGATTTAGGGCGTTACTTCACCAAGACCTACACGGTCCACCATGGGGCGCACAGCCAAGGCGCCGCCTCCTGCGATGCTGCCCTTGTTGTTTTTAATTGTCGCTTTTTTAGATGTTGAACTATAATTACCCACCAAAGGCCCAAATGAATTGACATTACCAGAGTTCAATGGTACGCGAGAAGTCCAAGAATAACCATATTTATTGAAGTTATCAGCAAGTCCATCAACCTTTCGCCGCCCTGTCAATGGGAATTTAACTTGTTTACCTGAATATGTACCATTATACGTATAGATGTACATTTTGTTACCGTTTATTTTTTCATTGTATTCTGACTCTCCAATATCCAGTTGTGCAGATTGGGCAGCTGCCCATTCTCGTGCCAGTTCGGAAGGGACTACATAGCCATAAGGACACGGATCATAGATGCTCTTGATGGGCTTGTCGTAATTGCTGGTATTAGAAAGTCTCCATGCAGGATTCCAGCACCCCATACCATAGTCGTAAAGCCATTGCTGCAACGTAGTTGCATCTGTTGTTGCTGATTGTCCATTTGGAAGCATCCATCCTTGGGAGGTTCCTTGGATGTACATATTGGGGTGCTGAATAGCATAACCCATGGTTTGAAGGGCTGCGGAAGTCTGCCGAGTGTACTCATAGCCTAATTTTTCTATGTCCGTTTCCATACGTATCACCTTCAGGGTTGATGATGTAGGATCGGCATATAGACCTGGCACCGGGTCCTTGCGGCCGTACTGGAAATAGAGGTTACTGGCCTGGATACGGGTGCTGCCTGACGACTGCGTGACGGTGCTCGTCTGTATCTCCTTGCCTGTGGCGTTCTGCACGGCCCTGATCTTGTAGGTGAGGTCGCCGGGGTTCACGACCTCCAGTTCTTCCAATCGGCGTCCGATATGATACTGCATCAGTCCGAAAATGTAGCCACTTTGGGTCAAGCCAGTGATGGCATCTTCCTTCTTCACCGGCAGGTTGGTGAACCAGAGGTGCCAGCTCCACATGATATCGCCATTGCCGTCCTTGACGGCCACGACGGCATTGCCGGGCCGCACACAGTCGTAGTCCACCTCGAAAGCTAAATAGCCATGATCTTCCTTCAAGATGGTCATCGAGCTATAGTCCAACAGACTGGTCTCGTCCATCCACACGATGTCGGCCGTCATGTCATCCAACGACACGCCAGTATCGTCCTTGATGTAGGGCGACGAAATGTGATTGTCTTTATAGTTGTAGAAGACGTTTAATATTTTACCCTTATTAGTGCCCTGAGTTTGCACCGTTTCGGTGTATGCCGACGAGTTGGTGGCTCCGTTGAGGATGGCGTTGCCGTAGACCAGTGGCAGCTTGAACTTGCCGTAGCCGTCGATGATGTAGCAGTTGGCCGTGTTCCTGGAGCCGTACTCCGTCGAGAGGTCGTAATAGTCGGTGCCCGTAGCGGGGTAGCGGTTCGCTCTCATGGTCTGCACGCCCGTGCTGCCGTCCACGCGTTTGCCGGCTTGAAGTCCCCATGTCTGGGCCGTTCCGCCGGGGATGTGTGCCAGGTCTTTTATCTGGTTGTGGGCTCCCGCCGGCTCGGTCAGACCGTAGCCGCCCGGCAGTCCTTTTTTCCACGTGCTGGTGGCTTCGTCCCAGTACTCCACGTGCCATTCTTCGTCGCTCGTAGAGGTGGTGCCGTTGGAGGCTGCCGTCGTGGCAACGCTGGTGATCTCGAAGAGCTCGAGGCCTCCCTCAGCAGGGAATGTGAGTGTATTCGTGGCCAGATCGGGCGACGAGAAAGTATAGTCGGTGTAGGAGGAGTACTTCGAGAACGTGTAGGTGTAGCTGTTGCCAGGCAGCCATGTCTTTCCTTTGAGGCTGGCGTAGTAGGCTACGTTCTCCTTGAAGATGGTCGTGCCGGCTTCATCGGTGGTGAGGTCGCAGACGAGGACGAGTCGCGCGTCGTCGGGTGCGGTCTGCGGCATGACCATGAGGCAGTGCTCGTCGGTGTTGATGAAGTGGTCGGCATCGTTTTTGATGTCGTCGCGTGAGCGCATGTCGGCAGTCTTGATCTCGCAGGCGCCGATGGTGTTGGCGTCGTCGCGATTCCAGGTAGTGGTGCTGCCGGAGGCGGTGGTGGCGATGGGCAGTGTGCCCTTGCTGTAGATGCCTTCAATCCTGACAGCCTTCATCTGGATGTAGTAGTCGGTGCCGCCGATGGTGACGGTGAGGTCCTTGGCGTCGTCCTTCATCTTGAACTTCAGGGCCGAGAGCACATGGCGGAACGTCAGTTCAATGCCTTGGCTCTCCATGACGCTGTGCGTCACGTTCTCGGTGCATGCTGAGAGCACGTCCACGTTGTCCTGCTCATCGGCCTGCATGGTGAAGTTCAGCAGGGGCTTGTCATCGGTGCCCTTGCCAAGGGTGATGCACTTGGCCTGTCCCTCGCCGCTGCCGGGGAAGGGTGCGAAGCCGTAGAAGTAGCCTTTCTTTGCGTCGGTCCACTTGTTCTCGCTGTCGGCATATTCAAAGTCTGGAGTTGCCACATACCAGTCGCCATCTTCTTCCAGTGTCGCCTGTTCTATCTCCACTCCATTGGCGCCTAACACCTGTTCGCCCGATGCATAGTCGGTGCCTACGCGGCCGTAAAGTCCCAAGGTCTTGATCTTGCCCTCTTCTAAGACCTTGCCTGTGAGTCGCTGTCCTCGGGTGTTGACGGTTGCCTCAGGCAGTGCTTCATTGGTGACAATTTCTTCTGACTCTATGCAGTGCAGATAGAGGGGTTGTGTGCCATTGTCAGGCGTTGCGAGAACGATGGGCGCCATGAGGCGGGTTTGTTTTTGTTGTGCGTGGTCTTTGTTCCACTGCCCGTTCTCATCGAACGAGAACTTAAAGTGTAGTTTTCCGTCGTTGTAGCGGTTCTTGGCTAATTCATCATCTTGGCAGCTTACAATAAGCATTAAGCAAGCTGCCATGAAAGAAAGCGCCAAAAAATTGTTCTTCTTCATAAAATATAATGTGTTTATAGTGTTTGATTGGATTATCCTGTAATATATACTTATCTTATGTAGGTCGGCTTATGTACCTGCCTTATTGAATTTGTTTGTGTCGAAAACGCATTATCCCGATAAAAATCGCGCAAAGATACGACATTTTCTTCTGTGGTGCAAACTTCTTAACCAAATTTTTTTGAGCTCTACAATATAATTTTGGTGAATGATAGTGCTAAAATAATTAAGGGCACAATTAATTGCTTCCAGCTCTGGCCCATAAAGTTTTTTTTGCATGTAACAAGAATTGCGGAGTGACCTTTTCGACGAATGATAACGAACAACGAAAGACGAACAACGAATGTCGAATTAATATAAGAACTACGAATTACACGAATTAGACGAATACTCAGCCTCTCCACATGATTTAATGAAGATTGACGAACTTATTCATGGAGATTGACGGCGAATATATCAACCACGAATGACGAATAACGAACAACGAATGACGAACAACGAATATCGAATTAATATAAGAACTACGAATTACACGAATTAGACGAATTCATGTGGCTGACTCCGCCTTGGCTTTCATTTATTGAGGTCATGCATGCAACCCAGCGGCCTGTAAGGCCAATGAGCTCGTAGCCCGGGGCATCGCCCTGGGGTAGGGGGTTACATCAATATACGCGCCCTGTAAGGGCAAAAGCATTGAACTTTGGAATGCTTTTGCCCTTACAGGGCGCGTATTCCTTGCCGATGCTTACCCAGGGCGATGCCCAGGGCTATTTGCTTGTTGCCCCTTCGGGGCGTTGCATTGCTGGCAGTTAACATACTCACGGATCGTATTTGCTTGTTACCCCTTCGGGGCGCTGCATTGCTGGCCGTCAACATACTCACGGATCATATTGGCTTGTTGCCCCTTCGGGGCGCTGCATTGGTGGCCGTCAACATACTCACGAATCGTATTTGCTTGTTGCCCCTTCGGGGCGCTGCATTGCTGGCCTTCTGCCGTTGGTCGGGTGACGAACTGGGATTGTCAACTAAACATGATAAGCTCGCTTACCCCTTTACATCACCGTATGCATAAACGGAAAACAGGACATGCGCCCAGCCGTTTTGATTATTCCATGACCTTGGAATGATTGTTCCATGACCTTGGAATGATTGTTCCAAGGTCATGGAATAATCCACTCACCTGTATGCATCGCGTCTTCAACCAAGGCGAAAGGCTTAAAGGACCTGACTTGATGGCCTCAACGTCCGGTGATGTTTCCATTGCGAAGATTGGTGCGGGGTGGGGATTCACGTCCTCACAACCTGTTAACCTCACAACCTCACAACCTAAAACCTAACAAGTTTAGAGCTTACGAAACTTGAATACTAAACAAAAAGACCCGTTCGGACGGATGTTGCCATCCGCCCGAACGGGTTATAAAAGAGTCCTTATGTCAGGGTTATTTCGCTATTGATCCGGATTTGATGCCGCAGTTATCAATATCCACGAACAGTCCTACTGTCGACGGCACGGTCTTCAAGTTGGCGCTGACATCTTGGAAATACAGCGTTACTTCTCCGTCTGTCGGACGGGTTTCGATGGGATACTCATACCAGAATCCCCACGTGCTTGCGTTGTAGTTCCAGTCGGTGGCGATGGTCGAATTCGTCAGATTATCGGTATTGCCAACAATCACACTAAATTTCTTGTAATTATCGGTAGTTCCATTGACGTCGTCGAAAGGACGTAATGTCGATGTTGCTACTCGTACTTTAACAGGGAAGAGAGCATCGGGATAATCGTCGGGAATCTTGAACGAAGCCTTGAACACGTTCTTACTGTTAAAGGTTCCACCAGTCTTTGTCAAGAAAGTCCCTACATCCTCTATCGTATATTCGCTATGCGTGTAGATGGTGAGGTAGCGGATGTGTCCCTCTTTGTACGAGAGCATCAAGCGGCCTTTCTTCAGTGTGGCGTCGATCGTGGCCAGGTGGATTGTCATTGTGCCATCGCCTGATGTGGCATCGTAGGTCATGTCGACGTCCGTGTCGCGATAGGGTGCTGTTTCGTTCTCGTCTTCAAGCCACTCACCAAAGAAGTCAGTGGCAGTAGCAGTGCTGACGGCCGAGCCATCGGGGTTGAGGAGCTGGAAGTGGATTACGGCATCGGTGCCGGAGGAGAACATGAGCGTGGTGCCTTGTTCCTCGTTGATGACGAGGCGCTGTTGCTTATAGTTGATGGAGGGCACGCGCTCGTCAATCGACTTGAGGAAGCCGTTGACCGGCGTGCCGGCGAGGGCATCGGCTACATTGTCGTAGCAGATGCGCTCCTCGAGGTCCATGAGGGTGACCGTGTAGCGGTGGTTGCGGGTGACGCGAATCTGCCTGTAATGGTTGTCCTCGAGCATTGCCTTGAAGTATTTATAGGCGCCGCCGTTGAACTTGGCCCTCATCAGGATGACGAGCGGCGTACGGCCGGTGCCTGCCTCGTTGCGGTCGTCGAAGATGAACTGCGACTGTCCGAGCTCCGTCCAGCTGGTGATGTCGTTGAAGCGTGAGGCCGAGGTGAAGGGCGTCGTCTTCACGTCAGGATCTGCCACGTCGCCCGTGACGACAAATGGTTCGCCCATCGAGCTATAGGGTGCGATGTAGCCCTTCTCCAAGCCGTTGACCACGGTCCAGGCGATGTCGGTGATGTCTGGATTGAGCGAACCGTCTCTTACCACCGTTATCTGTGCGCGGTCGCGGACGAAGTAGAGCTTGCTGCTGCTGTTCTTCAGCCAGACGCCCATCTCATTGGCCGTGGCAGCCTTGTAGTGACCCCAGTAGCGCATGCCGTCGGTGACGGTGGAGACGAAGGGGCTGGTGGCCGAGTGCATGACCGTAGCCTCCTGCTGTCCGATGAGTGCTGACGCATCCACATCGCCGATGCCGGCAACGAAGTGGACGCTGGTGGTGGCTGCCGGCACGGCGCCCGTCAGCGTGCCCTCGTGGTTGGAGTCCCACGCCGTGGCATCGGCCTCGCGGATGCCTAAGAAGTAGCCCGTTGAGGCGAAGCACACCATCTTGACCTTGGTGAAGGGTGTCTCGGCGCCCGAGATGGTGCTGCGCGTTGCGACGCCATCGTCGGGCGTAGGCGCTATGAAACTCAGTTTCACGGGCATGTCGCCCTCCTGCGTGCTGATGCCGCCGTCGACGAGCTCAGCCTCGGTGCAGGCGGCCAGGAGCGCCGTGGCCGCCATCATGGTTATATAACGATATATCTTTTTCATTGCTTATTCTCTTGTGTTTCTTAGATTCTCTACTTCTTCGGGGGTCAGGTCGCGAACGCAACGGACTGCGGCAGTAGTATTGCTAGTACTACCATATGAATTACCAGTATTAGTTATTCTTTGCTTATCAATAGCATGATAACGACCTGCAGCAAGTACTCTGTCAATAACTGAAGTTGCAGTTACTGCACCCGCATTTGGTTGAAATGTAGTGATTATCTTCAATTCTGCTGCTGTTGGCAAACGCCAATCGGTATATTCATTTCCTTTAGCATCCACCTCCATGTAATTTGCGGCATGAGTTTCTGATGCCGCAAATTCCTTCATTGCGGCCGAACCTGAACCTGAAACCGCACCCAGCTGTGATGCAATCATGAAAGCAGGTGAACAAACGTTACCTTCTTTATCCAAGGGTCGCTTAATGTCATAGCTATTGTTGGGTGCTGTTAGCAGAACGACATACATGTGAGGGTTGGGGAGACTTAAATCAGTAGTCCCAATTCCGCCTGAGCTTGTTAAATTTACAATTTTACTCCCATTCCATACCTTTGCTATAAACATACCAGACGCTTCAACTGTTCCACTCCGTTGCGGATTTGAATATCTGGCCCAACTTGTATTATCATACGATGACCATGAGCTCATCACTGGCTGAATATTGTCAGTGGGGTAATGCTTGAAGTACACCTTTTGTGAATAGGTATTTCCGTCAGCCTCGTAGTACAAGACAAAATTGATGTACTTCACGGCGTGGTTGGTCAAGGCGGTGGAAGTGACTGTCAGCGTACGATTGGTGTAGTCGATGGACACCGTTCCACTTTGGGTGTCAGAAGTGTTTTGCTGAACAAGGTTATAGTTTTTATAGTACGATTTAAATGAACCGGCCTGTATCTTTATGCCCGCTGAACCAAGAGCCCAGATGCTTTCCGGTGCAAAGATGCTGATCGTAGCGGTCTGCGATCCGTCGCCCGAAAGTACGGTGAAGTCCGGTTCGGCCATGATATAGTAGGGCAGTACGCCGTTGAGCGGTGCTGCATCGTCTTTCCAGTCGATGACCTTGTAGCTGAGGTCCACGTCGTTGGTCGAAGCTACCGTCGTGGTGCTGCCGTACGACTTGATGGTGGCAGTGACCTCGTAGACGTGGTTGCGCTGCAGGGCCGTGAGGTCGGTCAGGGGTATGCGGTAGTAGTGGAACACATGGTCGGTCTTGCCAGCCTTCGACAGCTCGTAGGAGAAGAGGATGTAGGGAGCGCCCTCCAGCTGGTCGGTCCACGTGAAGGGATAGCTGTAGGTGACGATGTCGTAGACGTCGCCGGCGGTCTTTTCGAGCGAGAATCGCGGTGCGTCGGTCAGCGTGGGCGTTACAGCGTCGCCGTCGGCGAAGAGGGGCGCAGAGGTATTGCAGTTGAAGAGTCGCCATGCGGGCGAGTTGACGGTGTAGCCGTCGGTGGTGGTGAGCTGGCTATAGAAGGTGGGGTCGAACTGCACCTTGACCTTGAACTTGGCAGCCGCGCGGCTCATCTGAGCGTCGATGGTATTCTTACTTTCGGCGTTGACGGTGAGCGTGCCGCTGTAGTCCATCACGAAGCGCTTGTTCTCCTGGCATCCGTTGGAAGCCACGGTGCCCTCGTGGCGGTAGATGTCGGCATCGTTGATGCTGAGCGCCTTGAGTTCGGCTTCGCTGGCGATGGTGCCGTTGGTGGCTGCGGTGTTGGCCGAGACATAGACTTTGTAGGAGCTGCCAGCGGTGAGAGCCTTGTCGCCCTTGAGGCAGTCGTAGGTAAGCAGTTTCTCGGTGCCTGCGGTCACGCCCGTGAGGTGGTATTGGTTCCAGTATGTGTCGCCGCCTTGACCAGCGATGAAGATGTCGAGGGTGTTGCCAATGACGTTCTCGCTGAGTGCGTCGTCGCCGGCCTCTTCAGCACGCGTCTCGACGTTGACGTTTGCAGCCTGCGAGCCGCCGATGGTGGGCAGAATAGAGAGCTGACCGCCCTTGTCGGCCAGCAGGTTAAGCTCGTCGGAGGAGCAGGCGCCGAGGGCCATGGCCATCATGATGGCCGCCATACATTTGCAATTCTTGATATTCATAGTGTTTTAATGTATTTATGTGTCTATTCCGCCATTTCAATCCGTACGTTGGCATTGCTGCCGGCGTTGTCGTAGTCTGTGGCGCTGAAATATTTATACTGAATAGTAGTGTGGTCGGCCGAGCCGGGCATGACGTCGGCGTTGTAAGGCAGCACGGCCACCTTGTTGCCCGACTTGTAGCCATACATCCGCACCTCGGTGGTTTCGCCTGCGGTGGCTGATGCTGTGGGTACGACGTAGTACTGCAGCTTGCCGCTGGTGGTGACTTCCACCTGAGCCGAGGTTGTATAGTTGACGGGATGTGTGGGATCGCCCGAAGCTGTTGCCGTGACGAACTGGAAGTTGGGGTTCGTTGATTCAATCTTGATAGCGTCGAGCTGTGTACCTACCTGAATGTCGCAGGTCATGAAGGGTGAGCGGAGCGGCTTGCCAGCATTCTCGCCAGTGTCTTCGCCCGTGGATACCATCACGTAGCTGTCGACCCAATGATCGAGGTCTGTGGCATCGTAGCGGTAGTAGAGCATGTCGAAGGTGAGGCTCGTAGTGCCGTAGTCGAGGTTGAGGTTGGTCTGGTGGTCAGCCTGAGTCTGCCATCCTAAGACACCGGGACGCACCCAGAGGGTGGTGGCGTTGGTCTCTCCCAGGGTGTAGGTGTAGGAATGTCCGGGCAGCCACTGCGCTCCTGCGAGCGGTGCCTCGATGGTGATGTTGCTCAGGTAGGGCACTGTGCCAGCCTCGTCCTCGGTGAGGTCGCACTTGAAGGCAATCTTGGCTCCTGTGGGAGCTGTCTGCGGGAGCACGAGCAGGCAGTGTGCGTCGTTGTTCATGTAGTACTTGCCGTCGTCGGCCTTGTTGGCGTCGGCCTTGAGCTGTGCCCATGTGAGCGGGGTGTTGATGGAGCAGTCGCCTGTAGATGTTTCAGGCGCCCACAGCGATGCGTTGAGCTCGCCGCCGATGTTGGCAGTGCCTTGGTTGTAGACACCGATGAGCTTGGCGGTCTTGAGCTGGATGTAGTAGTCGTGTCCGTCGACGTGAGCCTTCACCTCGGTGTTCTTAAATTTGAACTTCAGTGCCGAGAGGACGTGGCGGAACGTCATCTCGATGCCGTTAGCATAGACGGAGCTGTGGCTGACGTCCTCTTTCTTGGCGGCGAGGATGTCCTTGTTGTCGGCCTCGTCGGCTTGCATGGTGAAGGTCATGGTGGGGGCGGCGCCGGAGAAGTCTACCGTGTAGCATTTGGCTTGGTTGCTGCCAGAGCCGGGGAAGGGTGCATAGCCGTAGAAGTAGCCCTTGTCGCCGTCAGGCCATCCGCCGTCGCCGGGGAAGTCGAGGTCTATCTCCTGGCTGTACCAATCGCCGTTCTCTTGGAACTCGTCAGTCGATGTTCCGATGGCGTACTCTGTGCCGTTGATCATTACCTGTGAGCCTACCTTGCCATAGATGCCCAGCGAGGTGACGCCGTTCTCGAAGGCTTCGCCGCTGATGCGCAGGCCACGAGTGGCTGGTTCTTTCCAGGCTCCATTCTTGTTCTCGAAGATAAACTTGAAATGGAGCTTTCCGTCGTTGTAGCGTGACGGGCCAGTTAGGTCATCCTGACACGCGGTGAAAAGCATGCCCGCAAGGAGAATGCTTACACCGTAGAAAAACCTGAATGTTTTCATTTTATGTAAATATTGATTAATTTGAGAATTTATATAATTGATTCATTTGAAGATTTATGTATCATGGAATTCTTGGTGTGAATTCTTGGTGTCAGCTATATCATGTGGAGCTCAAGACCTCAAAACCTCACAAGTTGAGAGCTTAAGGAACTTGAATTACTTATCCTTTACCAAAGAGTTTTTTTAATGAGAATTTCTTTTTCTTGTGGTGTTTATGAGCCTTGGGATCGGTGTAGCCGTAGCCGTAGCCATAACCGTAGCCATAACCGTATCCGTAGCCATAACCATAGCCATATCCGTAGCCGTACATGGGCTTGAGGCTGGAGCCGTTGAGGATGATAGCCATGTTGTTGAGCGTGTTGTCCTGATAGAGGCGCTCCACTTCGGGCAATTGTCGACGGTCGATGTTGCCGGCTCGGATGATGAACAGGGTCAAGTCGGCGACGCGGTTGATGATCTTGGTGTCGGCGATGCCACCCAATGGCACATTATCAATGAGGATGTAGTCGTAGTGCGGAACCACTTCTGCAATGAGCTGTTCGAGGCGTGGCCGCATGAGCAGCTCTGAGGGGTTGGGCGCATGGTGACCAGCTGGGATGAAGTCGAGCTTGCCATCCTTGCCATGGATAATGATTTCGTTGGCGGACATCTGGCTTGCCAGGTAGTCTGTTACACCCGGTGTGTTGTGGATGTTCTGCAGCTGCGTGAGCGAGCGCTTACGTATATCCATGTCTATCACGAGCACGCGCTTGTCGGCTTCGGCCAAGCTGCGTGAGAGGTTGGAGGTAATGAATGTCTTACCCGAGTGCTCGTGGAAAGAGGTGAGGGTGATTACCTGTGCTCCCTGTTTCTCCTTCTTCATGAAGGTGATGTTGGTGCGCAGCACACGAATGGCTTCCTTGACGATGCGGTTGTCCTCTGTAGGCTTGGTCTCGGCGATGAGCGATGTTTGTGTGTTCATGCTCTTGTCGAAGGGCACCTCACCGAGGAAGGGCACTGTCAGCACGCCTTCGAGGTCTCTACGCGTGTAGACAAGCGTGTCGAGGAAGAGTCGTGCCAGCAAGATGAGCGCAGGAATAAGCAGTCCGGCCAACAGTCCGAGGAACATGATCTTCTGGCGGCTGGGGCTGATAGGACTCTCGTCGCCGTCGGAGGAGTCGATGATGCGTGCGTTGTCGGCCACCATCGCCTGAGAAATAGAGTTCTCCTCGCGCTTGTTGAGCAGGAAGGTGTAGAGCGCATCCTTGATCTTCTGCTGACGCTCGATGCTCAGGATTTCTCTTTCCTTTGCGGGCATCTGATCCATCTTGTCGCCTGCACGCTGTCCGCGGTTGATGATGTTGGTGCGCTGTGTGCGCAAGGCGGCGATGTAGTTGTCGAGCAGGGTGATGAGCAGGGTGTACTGCGATTGGATGTTCTCCTTGAGTTCCTGCACTACGGGGTTGGCTTCGCTGCTGTTGCCGCCGAGGCGGTTGTACTCAAGCTTGAGAGCATTGATCTTGCCGATCTGGTCTTCGAGGCCGCTGCCTTCGAGACCCACGTTGGCGGGAATGAGTTGATCGCGATTGGTGGGGTTGATGAGATAGTCGCGCATGGCCTGTGCCATGTGAAGCTGCACGTCCTTGGCATAGCGCTGGTCCTCTGTCTCGTAGACCTCGCCCATGTAGCGTTGAGCTGCATCGCTGGGGCTTATGAGTTTGTTCTCGCGCTTGAAGTTGGCCATCTTGGAAGATTCGCCACCGAGCTCTCGGCCGATGATTTCAATGCGGTCGTTCACGAACTCGGCTGTCTTCTGTGCAATCTTCTCCTTGCTCTCACGGGCATCGGCGTTGTACACGGCCACCAGTCCGCGCAGCACAGCCTGTGCGCGCTGATAGGAAGCGTCCTTCAGGGCCAGGGTGAGGATGGACGCCGACTCGTCGTCTTGACTGATGCTAATGGCATTGTGGTAGTAGCGTACGACTTGTTCGACGGGCGTCTTGGTGACATGCGTCTCCAGATTGATCCACGTGTTGTCGAATTTCGGCGTAAGTTCCATGATGATGCGTCCGACCGGGGTCTTCACGATCTTGCCGAAGGGCACCTTGACCTCGGGACTTCCTTCGTAGAACTCGGAGAGGATGGCATGCTTGGTGTCTTTGATGTGCATGGTGAAGCTGCATCCTTTAACGGAGGCGCTGTCGAGGAAGGTGATATACACGGGCTCGCGGCCATACATGTCGGCCTGATAGAGCTGTACGCGAATGCTGTAGCGCATGTCGGCGTGTGTGTTGTAAACCATCTTCTCCAAGAGCTCCTTGGATTGCAGCATGTGCAGCTCATTGGCGATATTGACGGCATTGAACACAGAACTATAGCGTCCCAAGCCTACGACGCCATCGCTATTGGAGGGGTCGTTGATGAGGACGTCGATGGAGCTGTAGTAAGTGCGTGTCGATCGGATGTAGCGGTTGTAGGCCAATGACAGGCAGACAACCAAGGAGAGCACAAACCACTTCCAATTGGCAAGCAGGTAGCGCACGATGTCCATGACATTGAACTGCTGCTCGTTCTGTTGGGTGGCATTTGTTTTTTTCTTATTGTCCATTAATTTCAACTATTTACGTTTCAACTCACCTAAACATATATGTCAAGCTGTAAGCCAGTGATGCGAGCACGGCGATGATGGAGATAACCGTGGAGCTCGTGTTGAAGGCCTGGTTTGTGCGCTTGCGCGGCTCAGCATAGACAATGTCGTTTTGTTGGAGGAAAAAGGCGGGAGAGTTGTAGAGCTCTACGCTCTGCATGTTAATGTCGTATTCCACGCGCTGGCCATCTTCTTCGCGAATGACGCGCACTTTGTTGATGTTGGCGCGATTCTGGAGGTCGCCCATTTGTGCCACGGCTTGGAGGATGTTGATTTCTCCGCTCGGAATGACAAGCTTGCCGGGCGCTAAAGCACCGAGACCGTAGATGGTGAAGTTGTTGATGCTGGTCTCCACGATGGCATCGGGAATGTGGCGGCCTTCAACGAGCAACCCTTTGATGTAGTCGGAGGCTTGCGGCAGGGTGAGCCCGGCTAAATGCAAACGTCCCAGGGTGGGAAATTCGATGTAGCCGTCGTTGTCGACGAGGTAGCCCTTGGGTGCTGCCGCCTCACTGGCTGTAGCACTTCCATCGGCGCTGACGCTATAGGTGAGGTTGTTGAAAGGCAGAGCGAGCTCTCTCTTGCTGCACGTGACGTGGATGTCCAGACGGTCGCCACTCTTGATGTGGGTCTGGTGGGTCTGTGTGATAGGCTGGGGAAGGTTGGGTTCGAGATCTTTCAAGTAGACATACTTACTCGTGTTGCAAGAACTCAGCGCAACAGCTATGATGAGAAGAAGTCCGGAAAGAGATCTGCTCAGATGAATGGAATGCTTCATAGTGTTCTTTCGATTGTTTGAGGTTATACCATGGAGCCTTGTCGCTGTTATCAGAGTTCTGTGCTTATAGATGTCGAGAGTTCGCCACCATCAACAGGAGTCCAATCCTCAGTTCCAGAGGTTCCTGTTTTCACTTTAACGTCTGCCTTAGAGGTAGCCATGATGGGTTGACATGTGGTCTTGACGCGCTGCGTCATGAGTCCAGAATAAATTTTCTTTTCCATGATTTTATTTTAAATTTAAATTATATATTCTTTTGTCCTTTTGCCAGATTGAAGAAGAGGTAAAGGGCTTCTGTTGGTGCGTATCGGAATGTGAAAGGCAGGTGAGAGAGATAGCTGAGCACGGTGTGGTAGCGGCTATGTCCTTTCGATTGTGCTTGTTGCCATTGATGGCTGTGCTGCCCGAAGTTTCCTCCTTGGATCACTAACTGTAGGAGGTGTCGGGTGTCGTTGTTGTGTCTCAGCGTCGATGAGGCTGTAGTGCCTGCATCAAGGCCGAGGTATTCTGTGAGGAAGTGTTCCAGTAGTTGTGACCAGCGCGTGAATCCTGTTTGCTTATATGCTTGAGTGAGTGCGCGTTTGTCGATGTGTTCGTGGTTCTTGTGATAGGCCAGTGCCAAGTCGCAGAACTGGCGTAGTCCGATGCCTACCGATGCCGTGTGTTTGAAGATGTGTGCGGCATGGAGGAGGAGGGTAGTGATGTATCCTGTAGTGCGAACATCCGTGCTTGTGCCCTCGTCGCCGTTGATGGTCAAGGTGGCATAGCCCTCGTTCCGTATGATGTCTGTCAGGGCTTGTTGGTGGCGAGGCCGCAGGATGTCGGCCAGTCGCGGATGTATTTCTATTTCGATGTTGTCGTAGTAGAAACTCATGCTGCCATCCGCCTTAGGTTGACAGGGATAACCTTGTTGTTCCAGGGAGGAGGCCACAGTGCCGAAACAGGTTTCAGGCAGATACCAGTCGATGTCGCCGCAGACGCGTAAGTCGGGACGTGGATAGCAGCTGGCAGATGCTTCGCCTTTCAGCAGGATCGGTTCTGTGCCGATTTGGCAGAGAAGCTGACGTGTGGCAGTGACAGCCCGTCTGATGCGCCTGTTGTCTGCGATGATGCGGGTGACATCCGATGTCCATTGCCACGTGATGGTTTGAGGCGGCACGAGGTTGTCCGGCAGACGCTGTAGAGCGTCATAGACGATGCCTTGCACGGTTTGGCGGCACGCTTCTTGGTATACTTTTTGCCAGTCGTCGGCAGAGAGCGGGAAGTAAGCAATAGAGGGCTCTGTTGTCCACAGTCCACAGCGAAGCAGCTCGAAAAAAGCTTGCTGCCAGCGTGTCATAGAATGAGTCCGTACTTGTTCCATGTCTCTAAGAGTTGTCGCACGTCAGTGAGCGCTTGCTCGGGACTGACGTCGTAAGAGGCGGCAAGTTGCTCGGCCATGTCTTCGGGCGTGAAATCGCGATTGCCAAAGTGCTCCCAAAGGTCGGCGGCCGCCTCGTTCATGGCATAGAGGTCGGTCAGGTTGATAGCTCCCCCGTCAGGGTCGACGACGAAGTGGTCTTTGCCGACGTTGAGATGTATGAGATTGGGTTTTAATCGCATTAGAATTTCTTGCCGGAAATGATGGCCCATGTCGTGAGCCAGATGATTTTCAAGTCGTAGCTAAGAGATTGCTTCTCGAGATATTCCAGATCCATGTCCAGGCGTTGGATCATCTTGTCCATGTTGTAGGTGTAGCCGTTGAAGAGCGTGGCTTTAGAGAAGATTCCTGGACGCAGGGCATAGAGGCGGGTGTAGTCGGGGCGTAAGGCTACGATCTGATCGATGAAGTAGCGACGTTCTGGGCGCGGTCCCACGAAAGACATATCCCCGCGAATGATGTTCCAGAGCTGGGGCAATTCATCGATGTGGTGAGCACGCAGGAAACGTCCGATGCGTGTGAGGCGGGGATCGTTATTGAGATATAGCATTGGCTGTCCGTCCATCTCGGCATTGGTCTTCATGGAGCGGAATTTATAGAGGGTGAAGGGGCGTCCATGATAGCCGATGCGCTCCTGCTTATAGATGACGTCACCGCCACCTCCTATGAGTATCACCAAGTAGATGACCGCCATGGGCAGGGCGAAAATGATAATGGAAACAATTGCTAAAGAGAGGTCGAATAGTCTCTTCATAAGCGTTTGTGCGTTTAAAGTGTTGTTGAATGGTTATCCTGCAATAGAGAACAAATGAGCTTTTATGCTTTCGCTTAGTGGTGTGGTAAACTTACATGCCCTATGCGCGCGTACACGTGTATATTATATATATGTGGGCCTTTATTTGTTTAATAACTCATCGTAGAGCGCTTGGCATGAGTCTATCATCTGTTCCATTCTGAAATATTGTTCGAAACGTTGTCGTGACTGAAGGGCAAAGCGACTGTGCTGTTCCTCATTACTGCAAATCTGTAGTATAGCATCGGCCAAGGCTTGGCTGTCGCAAGGTGGTACCGTTATGCCAGAGACGCCATTCTGATTCACCCAAGACACGCCGGACTCGGGAATGTCGGTAGAGACGAGGGGGGTTGAGTGAACCATGGCTTGCAACTGCACGATGGCAAAGGCTTCGCGTTTGTCGATTGACGAGAGACAGAAGACATCGCTGGCTTCGTAATAAGAGGGTACTTCTTTGTCGGAGATAAATCCCAGCAGTTTCACTTTGGACTGCAGTCCCTGTTGGTTGATGAGGCCTTCAAGATGGTCGTGCTGGTAGCCTGTGCCACCAATGAGTACGATATAGTCGTCGGGGAGAAGTGCGGCAGCATTGATGAGGTACTCAAACCCTTTGTACAGCACCAGGCGTCCTAATGAGAACACTATTTTCTTTCCTGCATACTGAGCCTTGATTTTCTGGATTGTTCCTTCTTGTGCTTTGGTCTCGTACACACCAATAGGAATGCACCTGCACTTGTGCTGTACGTTAGCCAGCGCTGCAGACTGCTTGAGATACACGGGTGAGGTTCCAACGATACGGGCGGCGCGTCGGATGAGCCACGACTGTAAAGGGCGATACAGCTTCAGGAGCTTATTCTGGCGGATGATGTCGCAGTGCCAGTGGAGAACGATCTTTCCTTTGAATCCAGACAGATAGAGTGCTAATGCAGCCATAGGGTCTGGATGATGAACATGTATGATATCGTATTGCCCACATATTTGCTTCAGCATCGTCACCATAGTAGGTGCTATCATGGTGGCCTTTGCTTCCAGGTATGTCCTACAGATGTAGATATGGCAATGCTCGTTGAGCTGGATGTCATCAGTGTGTCCGTCCTTGCTTGCGAACATGGCATCGCAATCAATGCCACGCTCCGAAAGTTCTTTCGCTAAAGCGTACATGACTTTCTCTACTCCGCCTTTGAGCGGGTAAAACTTACCGAGTTGCAGTATTCGCATGACGACTAATGGATAATATGTGTAGATTAAACTATTTCGTAATTCCTGTTTCTTCCAATAATTGCTGCCAGCTGGTCACGCATGGGGACTGAGGCTGAAGAGCAGGAATAGGGCGTAGGGTGGATGCGTCACCTTGTAGGAGTGAGTGCATGAGTGCTTTCAAAGCCTGTGGCTCTTCAGGATTGAAGAAGGCTGTGGCTTGGCTGCCGGCGGCCGATTCGTGGGCATAGGGTAGATCAGCCAGTAGCATGGGGCGCCCAGTCTGAGCAAATTCAGAGATAGGTAGTCCCCAGGTCTCTACATGAGAGGGAAAGACGAGGCAATCTGCCCTTGCGTACTGCTGATCGAGCTGCTGTCGATTCAAGAAGCCACAGAAACGGATGGACGCGACGTCGCCCCAGCGACGATGCAACCAGCTGCTGTAGCGGTTGAAATCAGGCGAAGTGGTCAGCACAACCTCAAACCGTCCCTTGCCGACTTCATCTTCGAGCAAACGTGCTGCTTCGCAGAGACATTCGAAATTCTTGTGCACGTCGGGGTAGGCTGGATAGAGGAAGGTGAGAGGTCGCTCCGGTTCTCGTTCATGTGCAGGGGAAGCGTCCTGGTGACGGTCTTGCCCCGGTTGTTTAGGCGGAAACACCACGATGCTGTCCTTGTCCAAATGGAACATCTGGGTGAATGCCTGACGGAACCATTCCTGCTGAACGACGATGAACTTGTTGCGATGTATGTTGATGCGATAGATCCACTTTGTGAACAGTGCGAAGCATACGATGCGGTAGTTCTGCCACAGATGGCGCCAGTGCCAGCGAAAGAAAGGGTAGGAGTTGTGGCAGTAGACCGCCTGAGTCTTGGCATGCACCCGTGGCGTGGTGTCGTGCAGGGACAGCCAGAGGTCGATGTTGCCCAACTCTCGTGAGATGCTGTTCATCGTCACATATTCGCACCATAGCCGATGTACCCATGAGCGCACGGACCAAGGCAACTCTATGTATTCGATGCCTGGGAAGTCGCAGAGTGAGCGTTGGTGCACAAGTGCCACTACACGACAATCGCCACGCTGAACCAGCGTTGATAACTCGCACAGGCAGTTGTTGAGGATTGCCAACGTGCCGCCCTTGCGGAGATTCACGGCTGAAACAACTATTAATTTACGATTGTCCACTTTGCGATTTATCCTTTATTAGCAGTGGGATTCATTCACCTTTGAATAATTCCTCCCACTGTTGCATGATCCGTTCCTCCGCGAAGTCTTCTGAAGCCTTGACAGCCGCCTGTCCCATTGCCTGACGGAGAGGCTTGTTGCTCATCAACGCCGCCAGATGTTGTGCAAACATGGCGTCGTTGTTCTCTGCGATCAGGTAACCGTCGCGTCCGTCGGTGATGACGTCGCGCGGACCGCACTGACAGGCGAAAGCTACGATAGGCATTCCGTAAGCCTGGGCTTCGAGCAGCACCATGGGCAGGCCCTCGTAGCGGGATGAGAGCACGAAGATGGAGGAACTGAGGTAGGCGTCCTGAATATTGCTTGATGGTTTTTGAAGGCGAACGCTGTCCTGAAGCCCTAATTCAAGCACTTGTTGCTGCAGCATAGGTCGGAGAGGACCGTCGCCATAGATGTCGAGCGTCCATCCCTTTCTGCGCTCACCCATGAGGTGCCAGATGTTCAACAGGCGGTCGAACCCTTTCTGATAGTCGTAGCGCCCAATGGCCAAGACCCGTTTCTGGGTGAGATCGGCCTGACACGTAGGCTTAAAAGTCCGTGAATTAGGAATCACGGTGATGTTTGGCAGGTTGCCCCACAGCGCAGCATCCTCTTTGGTGAGGACAACGAAACGCTCATATTTCCTTACGATACGTTCCTCCTGCCATGTGCGCCAGCGGTCTGCCAACGCCCAGAGGCCGCGTCGGTGGTATTGCAGCTTTTTGTTTTTCGAGAAATGAATCTCCAGTATCTTACGACTTCCGTCTTGTATCTTGTAAACAAACGGAGCGTCGTTGTTGAACATACAAACGACGACGTCAGGGTGTAGCTGCTTCAGCAGTTCCGTGAGCCGTTGCCGATGTCTTCTTTGTTTGATGGGAAAGGCTGCCAACTTGCGTAGCAGCGACCCGTTTGTCTCGTCGTAGTTGATGCCCAGGTCGTAACTCCGAATCTTGGAGTCCAAGGCAAAGTACGATGTGCGTCCCCGTTGATCGGTCGTCACAATGCTCACCTCATGACCATGGGCTGACAGCCAGTTGGCTTTCTGTGCCAACACCCGCTCCATGCCTCCGGAATTAAACGTTCCGGCTATGAGATAAACCATTTTCATGCTTCGACCGCTTCTAATTCCAATTCTTCTATTTCTTCGGGCTCGTCTTCCTCTTGTTCGTCCAGGCACAGGAAGAGTGCAAAGACAAGGAATAGGTCGGAGGCCACTTTACCCCATACTGCGAAATTCAGTATGAGCAAAAGCCAGAAGAAAAGTCGCATGTCTGGAAGCCTGCGAATACATATCAGTCCTGCCTTCAACATGTATAGCGAGAAAGCAACGAGGCCGAAGATGCCGAAGTAGAAGATGAAACGGAGATATCCCACATCCGTACCCTTGTAGAATCCGCGTGTCCGCTCGCCGGTGTAGTAGGGGTCGGTGTCTATGGGATTCGAGAAGTATCCGTCGCCAATAACCCATGTCTTGATGTTGTCGGGCATGACATACATCGTTGCCAGAGTCTTATTGGAGTTGTAGCTGAACTTACCCGTCTCGACGTAGTTGAAGAAACCTTCAAAGCCGAAACGCATGTTCTCGCGGATTTTCTCGTCGGTCTGATAGGCGAATACGAACAGCGGTATGCTTACTGCCAGCAAACCACCCATCCAGCGCCACATCAGGAAGTAGTTGTGCTCGATATGCTTCGTCTGGCGCAGGGTGACGTAGGCCAGATAGAGCAAGCCAATCAAAGCGCCAACCAATGTGGTACGAGCAATCATGTTGCCGGCAACGGTGATGATGATGAACGAGAGCAGATAGATAAAGTATTCAAACCATCGTTTCGACACCTCAGAGTTAGCCAGCAGATAGATAATCATGATCAGTACGGCCGCAAAGCGCATGCCGGCAACGTCCAGGGCAGCTCCTAAACCATACAGGCGATGGATGTTACCTTCAAAGACGAGGTCTTGCTGAAGGGCAATCGAGTTGACGAATTTCTTCACGGCCAAGTTCTCGTCCATCACCAAGGCGAGGATGCATTGTAAAACACATACCGCCGTGAGATAACCGACTATCGTCTTGAGTGTCAGACTGCCATGCAGCCATTTATAGAACTGACACAAGGTATAAGCAGCGCCCCACCACACCCATGCAGAAGTGATGTAAGTGGCATAGGCATAGTCGGTCGTATTGTTGATCGTCACAGACAACACACCGAAGAAAGATACGATACCCGCTAAAATGGATAAATCGAGAAAATCCTTCGTGGCGGTAAGATTGTGCTTGTAGACCATCTTCAGCAACAGAATAAACAACGATACAGCCGCGAGCATCATCTTTGTGTTCAAGCCTGGCAAGGCCCTGAACTCAAAGGGGAAGTAGAACATGCTTGTTAGCAGTATTCCAAGGATTATCAGAAATATTCTTATGAATGGCATGATACGGGTTATGATGCTTGTGAGGCGATGCTATTGTTGATGTAGGTGCCTGCTTTCTTCAAGGCAACCGCTGCGACGACAATCATCGCTATATAGATAATGGCCAAGATGCCTCGGTGTACATATTGATACCACTCGAAGTGGAGGATTACACCTCGCACCAACATGTGGACGATGAGCATCTCGAAAGTGATGGAACCTGCTCGCTTCCATATAGGCTGGCTGAAGATGCGGTTGAACGATGACCGCTCTGTGAAGCAGCCTAAGATGATGAGTGGCAGGAATATCAATGAATAGACTTCATAGCGGACAGGGTAGAGGAATACGACAAGCATGAGCAATGCGCTCAAGATGCTTGTGATATTGATCAGCGTGAGGCGCTGGCTTGCTATCTCCTGTCTCTTGCACTGATAGAAGTGGCTCAGCAGTACGCCCATACACATGGCGGCAATACCTCTTGCGAAGGGGAGATATAGCGGACCGCAGAACTGCCAATCAGCGATTCGGGCGTTCATGTCGGCATGAAATGTGTAGGCGTAGAATAGCACGACAACAGACGGAAAGATTAACTTGATGCTAACTCTTTTCGAGATTTGAAGTGCGGCATAGACCAATGCGCCACCCCATAGCAGAACGCTCAGATACCACCCCGGAGGGTTCTCGCCTCTCGGGAAGATGCCCGTGTCCTGAAGCAGCAAAAGCTCAGAGAGGAAACGAAACGAATAGTTGACAACGCCTTGTACTCCTTCTGTGAAAGGCACGTTCCAATGGTACATCAGGTATGTCAGGACCAAAGCGATGCACCATTCTGTAAAGAAACGCTTATATTTATTTAATGTGTAATCCAACACTCCGGTATGGGGGTGGGACAGGAACGACTTGTACAGTAATGCGCCCGAAAGGATAAAGAAGAAATCGGCTGCGGGATCTTCATTCTGGATATATCCTATAGCTCCCTTCATGTGGCATAGGCATACAACCAACATAAAGAGGAATTTGAACGCATCGATGCTATAGTAGTACTTCTTTTCCATTCTCCTTGGGCGTAAATGTTGCTTCTGGTCTGCTGCTTCCTTTACCTGTTATGAGCACGTTGACCAGCGGGTGAAGCTTAGCCAGCGGGATGATACATTCACAGATGAGGAGTATCAGGAGGGTCTCAATAGCAGCAATGAGATAGTTGTGAGTCAAATTGATGTCATGCACCTGTAAGAGGTGGACCAAGATGATCAGTAGTACCGACTGCAGACCGTAGATTGGCAGTGTGTGACGTCCGAGTGTATTGACGACTTTGAAAACTTTGTTCTTTGCCTCCTTGAAATTGGCACAGAGCAGCAGGAAACAGAACGACGCCACAAATCCTATTGCAAAGCGATAGACGCATCTCATGAACTGCTCTATACTTAGCTCGGACAATGTGCCGGGAACAATTCCCGTCGTGTAAATGTACATGTCGCGTCTGAAGAAGTATATCGAGAGGACTAACGTTAGTGCTGCCGCCACTTGTTTTAAGGCACTCGTCCTTGGCATCTCTAAGGTGCCGCCGTTGCGCCTGATCAGGTACCCACAGAGGAAAAAGGGGTACATGAATTTGTGGGTGGCGGGGAAGTAGTGGTCTGGAACACAGAAGATGAGAACCACGATCAGTCCCATCATCCCGAGGTCGAGATGTCTGTGAAACTTCCTTCCTATCGCTTCAGCGCCTATGATGAGGCAACAATTCAAGAGTATTGATGAGAGGAACCAAAGTCCACTGCACAAGTGAACCAGGACGTCCTTCAAGGTGATGCTCAGCAAACTGTTCATGCAGAGGGCTTGGAGTATGCCTGTTGTGGCGCTGTAAAACAGCCACGGCACGCCAATCGTTGTGAGGCGCTTGCTCAGGGCCTTGCTTAGCTCCTTGCCTCTCAGGCTAAAGAAGTATCCGCTGATAAGCATAAACAGCGGCATGTGAAACGAGTAGATGGCACGGAACATCGGATCGTCGAAATAGGCCTCGCTGTTGGTATATCCGCTGCCAAAACCATATTGGAGGCAATGGCCTGCCACGACCATGATGATCAATATTCCTTTGACGAAATCGAAGTAGGTGTTTCTTTCAGTCATGTGACATCTAATGATAGATGATGCTGTAAACGACCTTGTGGAAGCAATAGTAATATGCTTTCAACAATAGGTAATACCTCTTGCTGGCCCATCGTTCCAGCATCTTGCTGCGGCGTGATGTCTTATGCGCCGTGATATATTTGTCGGCTTCTGAAAACCATTTGTTCCAGCGTTCGTAGTCGACGGTTTGTGGGCTGATGAGAAAAGGGAACTTCACGTTCAGCTTAAAACAGGCCAAGTCCTCTTCGCTGACTTTTCCTTCCAAATCTTTTATCACCCGTGAGGCATTGAAAAGCAGGTCGTCGTATGATTCTTCTGAGCGAGCAGCCGTGAAGGCATTCTCGTTCTGACGCATATAGTGGTACGTGGCTTTGGGCAGATAGGCTACTTGCCGTGCCCGAGCAAACAACATGATCATCGTCATGTCCTCGCCCATGCCATGTCCCTCGGGAAATCGAATATTCCCGTTAAGGTCGTACAATTCCCGCTTCACGAGCTTGTTCCACACGTTGTACTTCATGGTGCCGTGTAGCAGTCCTCGCAGAGCCTCTTCGGCTGTATCATAGCTTGGACAGCTCATGTAACGCTCCTTCTGAGGGAAGGTCAGGAGCCAGTCGCTGTAGACAATGTCGGCGGAGTTTTTCTTCGCAGTCTCATATAATGCCCGCAATCCGCCGCGTTCCATATAGTCGTCGCTGTCGCAATGGAAGATGTATTCACCGCTTGCTGCGGCCAGTCCTGTGTTGCGGGCTGCAGGCAGCCCTTTGTTATGTTCGTGGCGAAGAAGCTTCACCTGTGGTTCCCGTTGGGGATAGGCTTTGAGCACGCGTTTCAGCACCTCCATGCTGCCGTCGGGCGAGCAGTCGTCGACGAAGATATACTCCACATCTTCCATATCCTGCTCCATCAGCGAGCGTGTGCAGCGCTCGATGAAAGCTTCTACTCGATAGATAGGAACGACTACAGATATCTTCATGCTCGCAGAATGTTTTTAAAACCATCTATCAGCTTATTTCCGAACAGATGTCTCAGCCGGTGCTTGCTACTCTCAGCCAGGTATTGTCGGAAATTGCGGGCTCGCAGTCTCTCGGCCCACACAAACGACGTTTCTCCGTTTGTCTCGCTGATCTCAGGTAGTACAAGCACCGTCTTGTCGTTGTGGGCCAAAGCCGTGATTACCGACTGGTCGTGCTTATGATAGGCGAAGCCTGCAGGCTGGTGGACGAGTTCCTCTTCCGTGGGGTCTGTTATCACTTCCGGATGATTCAGGGTGATGTCGAGCCAGCGCTTGAGGAAAGAATTATTCTTTCCTTTCGCGAATATCAGCCCGCCCCATATCTTCAGGGCCTCGTGGTAGCTGCTGTCCTGACAATAGTTGTCGAGAAAATTGAGGGCCGACTGTTTCGTCCAGTATTTGATTCGTGTTGACGTGTTGCCGAACTTCTCCCAAACGGGCATCTCGGCATCGTAGTGGAAACAGAGGGTGTCGTACTCTTGCATGAGTTTGAACATCAGGTTCCACTCCGTACTTTTGTTTAGCGTACAACCCGCGTCCACATACACTACGATGTCTCCTTCGTCGTGGCGGAGCAAGGTCTCGTGGATGAGCACAGGCTTCCACGACCAGTAGCCACCGCCTTTTTTCGCTTTCATCAGTGGTGAGCGCAACAGATAGTCGGGTAGGTCAGCCGGGGTGTAGAGGACTACTTCATCGAAGATGCCTAAGCGCCGAGCCTGACGTCCTATCCTATTGAGCGAAAAAGCCAGGTTGCTGTCAGCGTATGCAATGAAGATTCTTCTCATATTCAGCGTCGGGCGAACTTATATAATTTCCAGTACGTTTTTGGGAACAACGCCTTGGCATACCCCATCAGCCATACGAAAGGATAGCGGTAGGGGAAACAGCGGCGTTGAAACACCAAGGTGTTGTGCAAGTTGAATCCGAGAGGCGATTTGAGGTAAGCGATACGCTCTTTCAGCGGCATATCCAGAAATCCTGCATAACCGTCCTCGGGATGATCGTTGTCGCATCTCCCGCTGAAGGAGGGCAACACTAATATGGGGAAGCCTTTCTTATAGGCTCTGTAGCTGTAGTCGTGATCGCCGCCGCTGTGGACATACTCGTCGGTGAAGATGCCCATCTGTTCCACGACGTCGTGTGAGACGTAGGTGAGGTTGCCATGAGCACATTGGCACTGCTGAATGTGGCCGTTTGGCTTCACGAACTCATCTTTCAGCGTCAACTTATTGGTGAAGTTGAACCCGCCGTAGGTGAATGTGCGGCCGTCGCTGCTGCATGTGCTGCCTACATAGATGCCGCCTTTACCATATTGTTGCCTGCAATATTTGTCAGTGGCGACCAATTCATTCCAGAAGGCATTGAGCACTTGTGTGTCGTTGTTCAGCCATAGGTAGCCGTCGTAGTGTACGTCGTCTTTGAGCGCAGCTTGCCAAGAATTGATCATGCCGCCGTTCCAGAACAGGCTGCCGTCGCCATGAAGCACATGCACGGTGAATGGGTATTCCCTTGCCGCTATCGCTTCAGCACTCCCGTCTGTGCTGCCATCATCGGTGAGGAACACCGTTAGCTCTAAGTCGCTATGGGCATTCTTCCATGTCGATGCCACGGACTCAAGGCAGGCTAATGTCTTTTCCTTGCGGTCGTGAACGGTGATGATTATGGCTATCTTTTTCATCTTATTCCTGATTTCTTGTGCTACTTTTTCCCCGCGATGCTGCTTTTTAAGCGATGCAGGAAAAAATATAGCTTTTGTCCTCTGCTGCCCACTCTCGACAATAGATTCCATTTTATTCTGAGCGACCAAGGCAACCATGTGGCTGCACAATGGTGGATTGAATAGGAATTCTCCGACAAGTGTATTTGGAAGTCGTAGTAGGTCTTGACAATGAAATAGTCGAGCGGGTAGAGGTAGAGCTCATCCTTGAAGTTCAGGAACTGATTATTCAAGTTCACCCCCTTCTCACTGAGCATGCGGCTGATGATGTGAGAGTTGGCCGTCTTGTCGTTCTCGTCGAATACATGATTGACGTAGAAATCGAGAAACTCCTTGATCACTGGGTTGCCTTTCTCTGCTGCTATGACGGCCGTCCCTAAGCAGTTGGGCGACTCGTAGCCGATGAAAGCGGGTGCGTCGAGGAGGTCGTCGAAACTCTTCAGTACCTCTATGTCGGTATCGAAGTAGATGCCCCCGAAGTTGTACAAGGCATACAGTCGAACGTAGTCCGACACGAAAGCATACTTCTTATGTGTGTAAGCTGCCTGCACATAGGGCAGGGCGTTGATGTCGAAATTGTCCTCATTCCATTCCATCAATTGGTAGTCTGGCAGATGACGCTTCCAGGTTTCCATGCATTTGCGCACGGACCGGGGCTTCTGTTTGCCGCCAAACCAGCAATAGTGGATAATCTTGTTTATCATAGGGAATGCGAATGTTTCAAGGAATATACGCATGTCAGCAGAGCATCGGTGATGACCGGCGGCAGATGCTGTATGCTGGTGCCGAGCAGTACATTGCCCATCGGTTGACCTTTTAAGCTTATGCTTGTGTTGCCTTGGCTCCATTGTTTCACCGAGGCTACGAATCGCAGTCGTCGCTCTCTGTCTATTCCGGAGTTATAGGCTATGCGTATAGAACGTAGGGATGTCAGAAATTGATTGGCTCCGAAAGTCTTGGCCACTTGAGGAAATCTCTTGGCGTAGGCATCCATTAACTCTTGGAACCTGAAGGCTTGCCTTTCCCACATCTCGAAAGGAAACTCTTTCGCTGTGGCTGAGTTGTTTCTGACGATATATTGGTAGTAAGTATGTGCTATATTCGTTATCTTTTTGCTATTCAGGAGAAATGCCAAGACAAAGAGCATGTCTTCGCCTATCGTCACTCCCGTAGCGAAGCGCGTCTGATGCGCCATGAGCACCGACTTGCGGAACACCTTGTTCCATACCAAGCCCAGCAGTCGTTGCTCTTCCAGCTGAAGAATCATAGCTTCAGCTGCTTGTTGTTGCAGGCTCATGTGCTGTGAGGGAAGGATATATTTCCTGCCGCTATTGTCTGTGTAGCCCTGCACAATGCAATCCACATCGGGATGCTTTGTTATCTCTTCGGCAAAAGCCTCCAGGAACGATGGTTCCACCCAATCGTCTGCGTCGACGAAAGATATGTAAGTGCCCTTGGCGGCTTCTATGCCCCTGTTGCGTGCTTCCGATACACCTGCATTAGGTTGATGGATTACGTGCACGCGTACATTATTATATATATGTGCCTTTTCGGCGGTCGCCGCATTGGCATAAGCTGTGGGCGCTGCAGAAGTCTGCGCTTCTGTTGTTGCGTTGTCCTTCGTGTAGGCATCACAGATGGCTGCTGAGCCATCTGTGCTGCCGTCGTCCACGAGGATGATTTCAAAGTCTGAGAACGATTGATTTAGTAGGCTGTCAACGCAGCGCCGCAGGTACGGCGCTACGTTGTAAACAGGGATAACTACTGAAATCAATACATTCATCCGATCCGTTTAATCAATTCTTGTTTTTTTCAATTCATAATTCAATTTGCACAAGTTACCACGAATTCCCCGAATTGCACGACTGTTTCATGCCTCTCGTATCTTTTTAAGATTTAATTTCGTGGTTGTTATACACTTGCAACCGCAAAGTCTATAACTTAATTATGCATTATGTATTATGAATTCGCTTAAAAGCCTCTTTTGCCCATGTTCCAGGTGAGGCCAATCATTACGTTGGTGAGGCCTTCGTTCTTCTTGCCCTGCTTGAAGCTGTTGAAATCGTCGGAGAATTCCTTGAGGCGAACATCGAGGTTGATGTCGATGTGTTCGCTTACGCGGAAGGAGTTGAGCAGACCAACGTTCCAGCACAGAGAGCTGTTGAACCAGTCGCCATTAGCGTCGTCGTCCCAAGTAGCGATGCAACCAACGCCGGCATAGGGGATGATGTTCCAGATGCGGCGCTGGTAGGGACGCCAGATGAGGCTCGAGATGTTGAACATCACGTCGGCATGGAAGTCCCATGCGTTGTAGTGCATACGGTAGAGGCCGCGTCCGTCTGCCTTGTAAGGCTTTGCATGGTGTACCAGCTGGCCAGGTCCGGGATTGTAGATGTTGTGCATGACGTCGAGGTCAACACCGGCACGGACGCCAATGGCAGGAACGATCCATTTACCGAAGTTGACGGTGAAGGCGGGGTAGATACGGTCTTTCCATTCAGCATCGATGTTGTGGTCGCCCTGGAAGATGGATGGACCACCTTCTACGCTGATGAACCAGTTGTTCCAACGGTTCTTGCGTCCGCAGCGGAAGGGATGCTCCTCGCGCAGCGAGTCAGGCTCAGTGCCAATCCACAGGGTGTCTACGCGGCTGATGTAGATGGTGTCGCGGCCCTGACGAAGGCGCTCTTCAGCATAGCGCTGCTCGAGTTCCTGACGGTACTGGTTACGCTGAGCGTCGGCCAGCTGCTGTGCAACCTGCTTAGAGGGCTGAGGCTCATAGCCTTGTCCTTTGATGATGACGCAACGGTTCTGGCCATTCTGGCTGAAGGGCTGCACCTTGTCGCCTTTTGAGTCTACGGTGACGCAAGCGGGGTCAACGCCGTAGCGGCCGATCAGCTCGTTGCGGAAACGCTCGGCACGTTCGCGAGCATAGCCCACGTTGAGCTCAGGGTTACCCGTCTGGCGATCGGCATAGCCGACGACAGTGACGTGAGCATTATCATGTGTCTTGATAAATTGTGCCACTTCGGCTGCAACACCGCTGGCCTGGCTGTTCTCCGTTACACGGATGTCGAAGAAAGCCTCTTTGTGTAACTCTACAAGCTTACGCTCTGAGGTGGCATTCTGTGCTTGTAATGTCATGCTAACAAACAGCAACAGTAATGCTGTAAGTGAGCTCATTTTTAAATTGATCGTTTTCATTGTAAGTGTTTATGATTATGTAAACTAAAAGTTAGCATTAAATAAATGTCACGAATATCTACGTAAATTCCTTCGTTTAAAGAGATGTTATTCTTCGTTGATTGAGTCGTGAGCTCTATTCTTCAACGGACTCGCAACACCATCGTGACACTTTCACCATGACACCGAGGTCGCCAAACGTGCGCACAAGGTAATATTTCTTGTTCTTGCGAATGAGCTTGCCCGTCACGCCCATGAGGGCTCCACGCACCACTCTGACTTTGCGCCCCACTTTGATGTTGGATTCTTTTGATGTGATGAATTGTGGCTCGCTGATTTCAACATCGCTATAGTCGGCATCACAAATCAAGCGCAGCTCCCTCATGTCGCGCTCTGGGATGAGTCCCCATTGTTGGGGCTGCTCGGGATGGCGGTACACATATATCCCGTATGGACAGCCATCAAGGATATTCTTAACCTGACTGATGCCTTGATCGAGGCGTACGAAGAGGAGGTTGTGAATAGCTGGTACACGCTCGCTGAGCCGTTTCCCGTCTTTGTCTGTGCTGTAGCGCACCACGGTAGGGATGAAATGATGTGTCCCGTGTTTCTTCAAGTAGTCACTTACCTTCGTCTCTTGCGAAAAGAAGGTCTTCACTGAAATCCAGACACTGTTGTCGTCGTTGTGTGGGCTGTCGAAATTCACGCCGTGGTTATTATTTGTGTTTGTGGCCTTGAAATCTCTCAAATGAGGGTCGGAATTTTTATTTTTTTTAATTGCTCAAGTACGGCTTTGACCTTGATAATTTAAGACTTGAGTTTAAGGATTGTGATTAAAGGTTCCCTCCAGACTCTTCTGCATACATACCCCTCTCCCCCGTCCTGTGGCAAATAAGCCGAAGGCAGGTACGGAAAGCATTTTTCAACTTTCCTGGATTAAGGGGCAAGTCCGTGTAAAAGAGATTGTTGGGTTCTCTTGCAGACCTGTGGGGAACACTTAATCGACTATTTGGCGGCAAAGTTAGACTATTTTGTTTTAATAATCAATTTTTTTCTGGGCTTTTCTCTAAAAATTTAATTTTTAACAATTTGTCTGGGGGGGGTAGATTAACGGATATTAATATAGATTAAGAATAAATAACTTAAAAGTTCTGGCTTGAGCGGCTTCGAAGGGCTTAGAAAGCATTGCTGAATGCTTGCTATGTGAACTGCTCAGAATATTATTTAGTTTGAAAGAGATGGGGATTTTTCAAGATAACGGTTAAAAGAGGCATTAAATTCCCGGGTAATTATCAGGTAAAAGATTCAAATAATCCATGAAATTTACTTATTATTTGTGTCTTATTTTTGGAGCTTTGCATGCTCCTTCCTTGGGTTATCCGGTAATGGGGTCGCGAGGTTATGCGGTTATAAGGTGAGGCAATCTGAAAGCGAAGCGAGCAATATACCATAAAATCTAACGAAAAGGAGCCTGCCAAAGCTGAGTTATTTATTTGCTTTTTTGTTCATTTTTTATAGCGAATAGGGTGATGCTGCATGCTGATTCAGCCAGTTTTCTGGTTCGTGAATGCCGACTAATTGGGTTTAAACCCGCGACAAAAGGATGAGGATTGGCGACAAAATGAAGAAAATTTCCGAATAGATTGGTGACTTAAAAAAGAACCACGAAATACCCGAATTTTACGAATTTTCTGTTCTGCACTAACCTCCACATGATTATCGTAGATTGACGAACAGATTGATGTGGATTGACGTCTTATAAAACAACAACGAATTACGCGAATTAGACGTATTCGTTGTTTCTTAGAAGGCATCAATCTAATCGTTAATCATCGACAATCAGCTCGTCAATCATCGCCATTAGAAGCTTGCGAAGCGCTTCGCTCAACAATTTGTGTAATTCGCAGCTAATTCGCGTCACCATAGGACGCGACAATTCGTTTAATTCGCGTAATTCGTGGTTCTTTTTATGTCGTCAATCTGCGTGAATCTGTTCGTCAATCTACTACAATCCACATTAATGTATCTATAGTATGGTTTTCATGAAAGCATCAAGAGATGAAAGCAAAGAGAATGGCCCGCAAGACCTGTTGTGCAGGTTTTGCGGGCCATTTTTGTTGTTCGCCGTAAGCGATATGCCTTACTTAGCGATAGCGATACTTACGCGGTTCTTGTCGTTCTCA
>OCVV011336426.1_pt1 | contig 47470 bp, 52 predicted proteins | sample 1539721 | NCBI WGS metagenome assembly OCVV01 (sample SAMN02144230, study PRJEB22623) | gut metagenome | biome: sheep rumen | host: Ovis aries | place: New Zealand | reverse complement strand
TGTCAAAAAAATTCATAATAATCCCCTTTTATCATTTTTAAGTTACTATTTTTTTATATCACTTTATGGACTATTTCTCAAGTAAAAAGACACATATTTAAGAAAGAATTTTTATTTCTTAAATATGTGTCTTTGCGTTAAATTTATTTAATAATATCATATACATTTATTTCACAATTTTGAGCTTTAAAGAATGACACATCTCCATCTTCCGGTAGTTCCTCAAAATAAAAATATGCAGCTCTCATTACACCACCATGTGTTGCAATTAAAATAGTATCATCTTTGCCATTTTCTTCGATAACATCATCAATAAAGCTATGAACTCTAGCAAAAAAATCTTTTAGGTTTTCTATATCTTCTTTTTTATGATCATAGTAATAATTCAAATGCATTGCTACATTATAATCACTTTTTCCAATATCTGTACCGTCTAGTTTTCCTAAAGTTCTTTCTTTTAATCTATCATCATAAATAACTTTTTGATTATTTTTATTAACTATCTGACATGTGTGTTTTGCTCTTAAAAGAGGTGAAGCATATATCTTATCAAATTTCACATCTTCTAATGTTTTAGCAAGTTCTTCTGCTTGCTTTATTCCAGTTTCATTTATATCTTCATCCATTTGGCCATTATATCTAATTAAAATATTTGATGGTGTTTGTCCATGTCTAATAAATACAAGTCTCATTTTTTCTCCTATCTTTCATAATCATCATTATATCTTTCAACGTTTATTCCACATTTTCTTGCTTCTTCTAACACTTCATCATCAGAAAGCTTGTCAACTCTATCAACATCCAACATAGCTAAAGGACTTGCATTAAACATTCCTGTTCCATAATAATCTTTTAACTTAGCTCTTATTCTTTCAATATCATAAGCCATAACTTAATCTCCTTTAACAAAACTTCTTATAGCATTATCAAACTCAGGATATTCTTTTTTTAAAATCACTGGTTTTCCTTCCTCATTAGTAAAACAATGTCTTGTTTTTCCTGTGCATACTATATCTTTTGTTTTTTGATTTATCATCTTATAACTTACTGTATATCTTACACTATTATATTCTTCAAGAATAATATCTATTTCAACTCTATCTCTAAATTTTGTTGCACTCTTATATTTGCATTCTACTCCAAGTACTGGTGAAAAAACTCCATGAGCTTCTAATTTATCAAACCCATAACCTATAGAATCTAAAAATTCTACTCTTGCTTCTTCCATCCATCTAATATAGTTAGAATGATGTGTTATTCCCATCTTGTCTGTTTCATAATAATTTACAACATGTACATAATTTTGCATATTATTCTCCTATAAAAACTCTAGGTACTCTATCAGAAATTGTGCTTAATATTTCATAATTAATTGTATTACAACTATTTGCTATATCTTCTAGTTTTTGAATATCATTATCCCAAATAAAAGCTTCTGTTCCCACCTTAACATCATCTATATCAGTAACATCTACCATAATGCTGTCCATACATACACTTCCAATTATTGGTGCTTTTTTACCATTTATAACAGCTGTTCCTTTATTTGATAATTCTCTTCTTAATCCATCTGCATATCCAATAGGAATAGTTGCAACTCTTGTTTTTCTTCCTGCTTTAAATCTTCTAGAATAACTTACTGAATCTCCTTCATCTACATATTTTATGAAAGTTACTCTAGATTTTAGTTTTGCTATTGGTTCTACATCAATAACATCTTTTACTCCTTCACAAGACTCATAACCATACATAATAATTCCAGGTCTTGTTAAATTTGATACTCCATCATCATAGAATAATAAACCATTAGATGCAGATGAATGAATATATTTAATACTATCAAAATTATTTTTAACAATGCCTACTGCTTCTCTGAAAGTATCAAATTGCTTTAAAGTATATTCTTCATCTATATCTGCAGAAGATAAATGAGTATAAATTCCTTCTACTTTTATATGATCATTTTGTTTTATTCTTCCAATAAAATCTTCTAATTCATCAAGCTTCATACCAGTTCTGTTCATACCAGTTTCAATTTCAAGATGAACTCTAATATCTTTATCAATATAGAGAATATCTTCTAAAAAACTTTTACTACTAATACCAATTGTTATATTGTTATTTAAGATGTCCTCTAAATCATCAATATATGGTTGATTTAATATAAATATTTCTCCTTCATATCCAATTTTCCTAAGTTCTACCGCTTCTTGTGCAATAGCTACAGCAACAATCTCAAAATCTTTTATAGCATTTATATTTAGATTAATGTGCGTGCCATAACCATTAGCTTTTATAACTGGCATTATCTTTTTATCTCCAATAAAAGCTTTTATCTTTTCTATATTACTTTTGAATTTATTAAGATCAATCTCCATATATGTAGTTCTCATTTTCTTTTTCCTACCTTCTTTATTTTTTAACTACCTCTGCTCCAAATGGTGCAAAAGCAAGTTTTGCGATTTTAAAATGTTGTAATCCCCAAGGGAAGCCAACAATTGTACAGCATAAAACAAGTCCAATTACAAAATGTTCTATTGCCATTGGTATACCTGTAAGTATAATCCAAAATATATTTAAAACTAAAGATGAAACTTTAGAACCATATTTTATTTCTTTTCCAAATGGTGCAAAAGACAATGTCGCAAACTTAAAGCATTGAAGTCCAAGAGGAATACCTATAATAGTTATACACCAAAAAATACCTGCTAAAATCCAACATAGACCACTTATAAATCCACCCAATAAAAACCATAATACATTTAAAAGGAAACTCATTTTATTTTCCTCCTATCAATCTTTTATCTGTTATTACTTCATCCATTTTAACATCAAATATATCTGTAGGAACTAAATCTGTTATTTGTTCATCAAAGCAGATTCCTATTTTAGGTTTATTAAAATCGCATAAAAATCTATCATAAAATCCTCTACCAAATCCTAATCTATTTCTATCAATATCAAACACTAAACCAGGAAGAATAATCATATCAATACTATCTTTATCTGCCTTCTTTGCTTCTTCTCCTTTAGGTTCGTTTATTCCAAAACTACTTTTTATTAATTCATCATCTAATTTGTAATCATAAAAAACTATTTCATTTTCTTCTACTCTTGGTAAAACTACTTTCTTTCCATCTTCTAATGCTTTTCTTATTATACCTAAAGTACTAGCTTCTGATTCTAAAGGCATATATGCAGCAATTGTACTTGCATTTTTATATTCTTCAGTTTCTACTAATCTTTTGCAAATAGCATTTGATTTTTCGTCTTTCCCTTCAATTTGTTTTCTTACCTCAATATACTTTTTTCTCATGTTATCTTTTTCTAAGTCCATAGTTTTATTTCCTTTCTTTTATTTATTTGCTAAATATTGTTCCATTACTTCTAAAATTGCTTTATCTTTTTCTCTTCCATGTGATTTTTTCCATTCATACTCTTCTTCTACTGTAGTACATCTATAGCCTTCTATATCAACAGATTGAATTTTATTTAAATCTTCTTGAAGAATCACTTCTAAATCATCATTTACAGTATAAAGGTTTGGATATGGTTTAGTACTTCTAGTTACATTATATTTAGTTTTCAAAAATTCAAAACCAGAATTACTCACATCTAGATCTATATCTTCTGTTATTTCTTTCAACCCATGCATAGTTAAACTACCACCAGCAATTATTATATAGTCTTCTTTGCTAAGCCCAAGATCATCTATGTATTTTTTTATTTCTTCTTTTTTAAACATTTAATTAATCCCCTTTAATTGAAATATTTTTTTACAAATTTTGCTTTATCTAAATTCACAAAATAGTTTTTTCCTTGTTTAATTTCTTCTGATAATTCATTTAATGTCTTATAAGCTTTATCATATTCTTCTAAAGATATTTCTTTATTAATTAAAGCATCTTTAAGTTCATTCTCGTCACACACTTCTTGTTCATTTCCTTTTCTAGGCTTTATTATTAAATCTAAATATAAATCATCATAATATGGAATATTATCTTCTAATCCATTTCCATTTGATATATCAAAATAATATTCTATTTCATCCAAATCTCTATCTAGATATACTCTTCCATTATAAAGCTTATTCATTGGAGTATACTCTACAATATAATATCCATCATCTATAAAAAGTGTTGTACCATGTTCTGTTTGTACCTCAAAAGGTCCATCAATTTTATTTATTTTCTTTATACATAAAAAGAAATCTTCATCTTCATTTTTGGTAACTACAAATTCCCAAGAAGAAACTCCTCTCATATATGTCTTACTAACTAATTTCTTTTTCATTTTATCTTCCTTATCTTAATTCTAATTTCATTGGTATAAATCTTAGTCCTTTTACTACTTGTTCTGCATCTGTATCGCAAAATCCAAAATGCTTATATACTTCATGTGCATATGGCGAAGAATTAACTGTAAAAAGACCTTTATAATTTTGCTTTTTTACAGTTTCAAATAACTTTCTTCCAATTCCTTTCCTATGATAATTCCCGTCAACAAAAAGTAAAGCTATATGACTTGTTTCAAAAGTTGCAATAACACCAACTATTTTATCATCATCAAAAGCACCTATAAACTTTCTTTTTTCTATCCATGTTTTATCATCAATTGTTTTTTTGAATTCAGCAATCCCTTCTTTAGTATAATCAGGTGCTTCAAATTCTAAAAACACTTTCCAAACAAGTTCTAAAGCTTCTTTCATTTGAAAATCTTTTATTTCTTTAATTTCCATTTTTTCTCCTTAAAAGGATAATTTTCACACTACGATTAAACCATATTTTCTCTATGTTTTCAATAAAAATCTAATATATAAAGCAAGAAAAAAGTAGCTTAAAACGCTACTTTTTTCTAACACTTATTTTTATAAATTATGCTTATCTATAAAGCTTATTATGTTTGAAGCATTAACTACTTTTTCATATCCTTCATCATTCAAGCTGATTAATGTTGGTGCTGACATTACTTCATATTCTTGTGTTAAGTCTGGCATTTCTTCTGCATCTATAAATTCATATGCAACATTTTCAGCTTTTAATTTTTTCTTAACTATTTCACAGTTTGGGCATGTTTTTGTTCCAAACAATAGATATGCTTTTGATTTGCTACTAGAAGCTGATTTTGCTTCTTTCTTTTCTTCTTTTTTTTCTTCTTTTTTCTCTGATTTAGATCCTTTATCAGAATCGCATTTTCCACCTTTTATTAGTTTATATTCTTTACGCATCTCATATTCTTTAGCTTTTCCATCATTCCAGTTAGCTATTGGTCTATAGTAACCAGTAATTCTTGAATAGATTTCTGTCTTTTCTCCACAAACTGGGCATTCTTTAACTTCTCCAACTAAATATCCATGATTCTTACATACTGAATATGTAGGAGACATTGTATAATATGGAAGTCTGTAGTTTTCAGCAATCTTCTTAACTAAATTAGCACAAGCCTTCCAATCTGGAATTCTTTCACCTAAGAAACAGTGGAATACTGTTCCTGATGTATAAAGTGTTTGTAATTCATCTTGAATATCTAATGCTTTGAATAAATCATCTGTATATCCAACTGGTAAGTGTGATGAATTTGTATAATATGGTGTTTTATCATCAGAAGCTGTTATTATATCTGGATATAATTCTCTATCCTTTTTAGCTAATCTATATGATGTAGATTCAGCAGGTGTAGCTTCTAGATTGTATAAGTCTCCATATTTCTCTTGATAATCTGATAATTTTTCTCTCATGAAGTTTAATGTCTTTTTAGTAAATTCTTGAGCTTTTTCATGTGTTAAATCTTCACTTATCCAAGCTGCATTTAAACATGCTTCATTCATTCCAACTAAACCGATTGTTGAGAAGTGATTATCAAATGTTCCAAGATATCTTTTTGTATATGGATATAATCCTTCATTTAATAGTTTTGTTATTACATTTCTTTTTATCTTTAATGATTTAGCAGCTAAATCCATTAATTTTGTTAATCTTGCAAAATAATCTTCTTCGTCTTTTGCTAAATATGCAATTCTAGGCATATTAATTGTAACAACACCAACAGATCCTGTTGATTCTCCAGAACCGAAGAATCCACCACTCTTCTTTCTTAATTCTCTTAAGTCTAATCTTAGACGGCAGCACATAGAACGTACATCAGATGGCTCCATATCTGAATTGATGTAGTTTGAAAAATATGGAGTACCATATTTAGCTGTCATTTCAAATAACATTTTGTTATTTTCTGTTTCAGAGAAGTCAAAATCTTTAGTTATTGAATATGTAGGAATTGGATATTGGAATCCTCTACCATTTGCATCACCTTCAATCATAACTTCGATGAATGCTTTATTAACCATATCCATTTCTTTTTGGCAATCTTTATATTTAAAGTCTTGTTCAACTCCACCAACTATAGCATTTAGTTCAGCTAAGTCATTTGGAACTGTCCAATCTAATGTGATATTTGTAAATGGAGCTTGAGTTCCCCAACGAGAAGGAGTATTAACACCATATACAAATGATTGTATAGCTTGTTTTACCTCTTTATATGAAAGATTATCAGCTTTAACAAATGGTGCTAAGTAAGTATCAAAAGATGAAAATGCTTGAGCTCCAGCCCATTCATTTTGCATAATGCCTAAGAAGTTAACCATTTGGTTTGTAAGTGTTGATAAGTGTTTAGCAGGAGCTGATGTTATTTTTCCAGGAACACCACCTAATCCTTCTTGTATTAATTGTTTTAAACTCCAACCAGCACAATATCCTGTAAGCATTGATAAATCATGAATATGGAAATCACAATTTCTATGAGCATTTGCAATTTCTTCATCATATACTTCTGATAGCCAGTAATTTGCTGTGATAGCACCACTGTTGTTAAGAATTAATCCACCAACAGAGTATGTTACTGTTGAGTTTTCTTTAACTCTCCAGTCTGCAACATTTAAATAATTATCTACAACATTTTTATAATCTAATGCTGTTGATTTCACATTACGCATTTTCTCATGTAACTTACGATATAAGATATATGCTTTAGCTACATCTACATAGTCACCTTTCATTAGTACATTTTCAACGCTATCTTGAATATCTTCTACAGAAATAACATTGTCTTTTATCTTGCTTTCAAAATCTGATGTAACTTTGATTGCTAAGAAATCTATCATATCATCATCATATTCTCTTTCTGATGCTTCAAATGCTTTTTTCATAGCGTCTGAGATTTTACTCATCTCAAATTTCACTAATTTTCCATCTCTTTTTCTTACTTTGTACATAGCCTAATCCTCCTTGTTCATACCACGTATGAATACATTTTTATATTTTTTTAAAATTTTATTCCATAAAATAAGTTTTTCATTTGGAACTTCATTTAAGTTTCTATCTACAACAGCATCACTCATTCTAAAGTTTTGAAGAAAATATTTGCTATCTCCTATTTCTTTTACAATCTCTAGAATATCTTGAAGAGTATGATGTTCATTAATGATAGTTGTTCTAAACTCATAATCCACTTTGTTTTCTTTTAATAACTCCATACTTTTCTTGATGTTATCTAATTTAATTTTGCTCACTCCAGAAGTTAAGCCATATTTCTCAGGAACATTTTTTATATCCATTGCAACATAATCAATTAATTTTTCATCAATTAATTCTTTTAAAATTTCATAGTTTATTCCATTAGTATCTAGCTTTACATCCACTCCGATTTTTTTTACTTTCTTTATAAAGTCTTTTAAATCTTTTTGAAGTGTAGGTTCTCCACCAGAAATCGTAATTCCATTTACTATATTTTTTCTTAAAGTTAAGTAATCAAGTATTTCTTCTTCAGGAATATTTCCTTGAATATCTACTGGAATCAAACTTGAGTTCTGACAAAATGGACATTTCATGTTACAACCTTGTGTAAAAACTATGCAAGAAATATGATCTGGATAGTCTTGCAAACTTGTTTTTTCATATCCTGCAATTTTCATTTTTTCTCCGTTTGTTTTTCTTATTTTATTGTTGTAAATGCATGATAACTTTATATTTAAATAATGTCAAAGTGGTAGGTTTTATGTTCACTCTTCTTGTTTTTCATATTTTCATTGACTTACAAAAAATCGTTTTTTTCAAAAAATCATTTTTGTATTTTTTGAATTTTTAATCAAAACTTTTATTTATACCACATACAGCATTTTTCTTATTTTTTATTATTACATTTTAATTACATTTTTTATTTTCTTAAAAAATCATTTTCTTCTAATCAGCATTTTTCGTTATTTTATATTTACTTTCTTTCAAACTTTACTTTTTCTCTTTTTCTTTTACAAATAAGCTTTTTTAGCATTTTTATATTTAGGTAATAAAAATAAAAAAATGATTTTTCTTCAAAAATCATTTTTTCCATTTTCAATATTTTTAATTATTTTTATTATTCGTGATTTAGCACAAAACAGTGTCATTTTTGTTATTAACCCACAACAGTTGGTCTTTTATTACCCTTAGTTATTTCGACTGCATTTTCGGCAATCTCTTTGCAATATGGGTCTGTTATTCCTTCAAGTGATCTTTTAAAATATGAAGCATCATATCCATAAGCACATGCTTGAAGTAAAAATTCTAAGTTATCTACATTCTTTACAAACTTTGCTTCTTTTGATTCTCTTATTTCAAATTCTTCCCATAAGCTCATAAAATCATTATCTTCATCAATTGAACTTAATACTCTTTTTATAGCTTCTTTTTCTTGATTATGTTTTTCTTCTTTAGTCACATTATCATATGGTGTATAATCTCCAGCATATATCTCACCAAGTTCATGAATAATACTCATCTTTACACATTTAAATGTATCTAAATCTAATTTATTTTTTTCTATTATAGTTAATGCAAGAAGCGCAACTGAAAAAGAATGGTCTGCAACAGATTCACATTTAGCAGCATGTTCTAGTCCTATTCTTACTTTAAGCCAACCTTGTCTATATATATTTTTAAGCTGATTATATTTCATATAAAAAGATAAAATATCATTATCTATTTTTTCAAATTTTTCATATGGATTAGTATCCTTAATATAATTATTGTTATTCTCATCTTGTAATAATTCCATTGTTCTTTCCTTTCTTTATTGTATTTCTGTGATTATCATATAATGATCAGATAGTAGTTTTAATACTTTACAAGTATAGTAGCTTCCCTTTGGAAGTAAAATATCATCTAGTTTTTCGCCTTCTACTGTAGTAACAGAATCTATTGTTCTAATATATTTTTCTGAAGTTTTTTCCATTAAAGGCATAAAATTATTTGCATTAAAATCGCCAACTATAATATCAGGTTTTGCCAGTTCTATTGCTTTATCAAAGAATTTAAAAACATTTGGATTTTCTTCTGGTGTAGAATCAAATACTTCATAAGGAAAACCATGATGATTTAAAATTGTTATTTCTTCACCTTTTACTTTTATTCTATCTACCATATATCCTTTATCATACAAATAATATGTATTTCCTGATTTGGTTGTTTTACTTAAGTTTGGATTTGGAAATAATTCTTTTCTTATTATTTCAATTGGATACTTAGAAAGAATAGCTATACCACAATTGGTATCTTTAACTATATTGCATTCACTTAGTTCAAAATAATCATAATACTTTAAATCCGTGTTTTCGCAAATTCTATCTATATATTTAATTCTTTCTGTAGTTATTATTTCTTGGAAACATATAACATCAATCTCTTCATTTATAACAGTATCCAGTATTTCTTTAAGCAATCCATCGTCTACAGTTTCAACTCTTTCTTTATCAAGATATTCTGTAGTATCTGAACTGTTAAAAAATCCCCCACTAATGTTATAACTTGCAATTTTTAAATTCATTAAATCACCTCTTTTTAAGAATTCTTAAATATTTCTTTAAGCTTACTTATTAAGTCATCATCATCTTTATATCTAATTAATTCTAATTTATTATTTCCTCCTATCATTGCACTAACTCTTACTGTTTCATCACAAAGACACACTATTTTCTTTCCTAAATGTTCTGCATATGATATCTCATATCCCACTCCTAATGATGGAGTTGATACTTCTGCAACTACTATATCACATTCTTTTATCCAATTAATATCTCTTTGATATATTTCTTCAAAAGGACGATTAGCTTCCAATTCGTTTACATTAGGATTGGCTACATGTTTATCTAATATTTCTCCATGTTTTTCTAACTCATCAGCAATTTTAGCAAAAGTATCTGCTTTTTCTCTTCCACCTCTTATTGCACCTGCAAAATAAATTTTCATATTCTTTCTCCTTTTTACTTTATAGTATACTCCCAACCAGGTTGCCAAGATTTAGTCTTTCTCCAGTCATTTTTATTTGCTTCTTCCCACGAAATATTCTTAGTAATAACTTCAAATGCAAGTTGTGGTGCCCTATGAGCGACAATTCCTACTGTTTTGCCATCGTAATTTTCCTTTAAGTATTTTATAAAATCTCTTATCCTTTTTTCAACATCTTTTAGTGATTCTCCATTTGGGAAAGGATTATCTATGTGTTCTTCATAAACGACATATCCTTTATCTTTTCCATCTAAATCACCATAATTACACTCTCTTAGTCTTTCATCTTGAATCTTTTGGGCATTTGGAAAAGCAAGCCTAGCAGAATCTATTGCTCTTATTAAGTCTGAAGTAAATATAACATCAAAATGAGTTTCTTTTTTAATCTCACCCAACTTAATTGCTCTTTCTTTTCCCACTTCTGTTAGCATAGCTTGCTTCCATCCACTACACTTTCCAGATTCATTATCATAAGTTGTCCCATGTACAAAATAAATTACATTTATTGACATTTTTCTTTCCTCTTCTTATTTAAGTATTATTACGGATAATCAATTCCCGTTTCTAATAGCTCATTTATTACTTCTGCAATAGCATATTTTCCTCCATCACTATATTTTATCTACATCAATTCCTAATTTTTTAAAGTTTTCATTGACTTTAGTCATATCTCTATATCTACCTTCTTTTAACTCATATCTATAACTATCTTTTTCTTGATTTAACTCTTCATCTTCTAATTCTTTATCAATATCATATGGAACCTTAATAAATTGAAATGAGATATCAGATGTATAATCCCTTGATGCATATTCTCCCTCAATAATCATATAGTTACTTTTAGTTGTTTCTAATACATTACTATCTTTACTATCATTTCTTATAACATCAAAAGAATTTCCTACACTACCAATATTAATTAATGTTTTATTATATATTTTATCCATATAAGGATGATGAATATGTCCATATATAACCACATCCGCTACGTTTTGACTAGTTGTTTTTTCACTCGGTAAAAACATTTCATATTTGGTTTCAAAGTCACTTACATTTAACACTTTTTTATCATTCACCGTTGGCGATGCATGAAATAATCTTACTAAACTACCACTTAAATAAAACTCATAGCAGAAAGGTAAATTTAGCAAATATTCTCTATCTTCTTTACTTATTAAAGATTGATTCCATTCTATTCTTTTCTGCTCTTGCACTGGCAAATCTTTAATATTCTCATGTTCTTTTGAAAAATAATAATCTGTGTTTCCTTGTAATACTACATCACACTTTTCTTTTATTATCTTTATACATTCACTAGGATGTACACCTTTAGCAATTGTATCTCCTAAACATATTATTTTATCTACATTCCTTTTTTCTATATCCTGCATAGTAGCTTTTAAAGCTTCTAAATTTCCATGTACATCTGAAATAATAGCAATTCTCATTTTTCCTCCCCTATTTAATAAGATTATTTTTCACGCAATAAGGAACAACCTCATTTTTAAGTGTATTTGATAATATTTCTTCACCATCTGATAATTGATACCATTTAAAAGCTTCAATTTCTTCAGACGCTGTTAATTTTCCCTTAAGCTCACCATCGTATTTGAACACATAAAAATGTATAGGTGTTTTTCCGTCACTAGTAGCGATTTCATCAAACTCCATTACTAATTCTATTAGTTCTTTATCAAATATAGCATCTTTTCCTAATTCCTCATGGCATTCTCTTATTGCCGCTTCTAGAGGTGTTTCATTTTCTTCTACTCTTCCACCTATCATTTGATATGTAGGCCTTTTTCTAGGTTTATCTATTAATAAACTATTTTCTTTAAAAAACATTGTACCTACTACATCCATGTTATTTCCCTTCTAAATATCATTTTCTTTAAGATAATCAATTATACTAATAAATATTGGATCATCTTCATATTTACTTCTATCGAATTCAATCCATGCATTAGAAATGTTCTTTTCACTATCTAATACTTTCCTAACACTTTCAAGATTAATAGTAGGATTATTAGGTTGATTATTAATATCCATACATCCTTCTTGATCATATAATTTCATTTGTATATCGCACTCTAATTTATCACAATGATATGCAAAAACAGCTTCATTAGTTTTTCTTTCATTATATTCTTCTAATAAATTAGATATTTCTTTTTTACCCATAAAGTCTTTCAATAATTCCTCTGTTGCTCTTTTTCCTTTTTCTATTTTTTTCTCTGCAGTTATTTCGAAAAATGCTAAATCTCCCATTATAATTTCTTCTAATTCATGAACAACTATCATATATATTACTTTATTTAAATCTAATTTATATTCAAACTGATAATAAATAGAAATAGCAAGCATTTGCGTACCATAAATATGCTCTGCTACACTTTCAATTCTTTCTCTTTTTACATTCCAAGTAATTGGTCCTTTTCTAATTGTATCTTTTAACTTGTTACATAACACATAAAAAGAAATTGAACTTTTTATTCTTTCATTTTCCATAAGTATATTCCTTTCCTAAAAGCAGCTTATTTAACAATAAAATAGCCATTTTCAAATATACTATCTATATTAATTTTTATATCAATTAAATATTGAATTGCAGCTCCTGCTACTGCTGATAATAATATTTTAGCTGTTTCTGATAAATCCTTAATCTTAACTAATCTATCTGCTGCCATTTCATTTAGCATAAACTTTCTTCCTTTAAGCTCACCAAAATGTTCAGATATATTCCATTCAATTTGATATTTTTTATCATCTACAATTATTTCTATGACTTGTAGCATACTATTCTCCTTTATTAATATAATTATTTAATACTTCTCTTATTTTTTCCATTTTCTCTTTACTATTAATATATTTAAATCTATCTACTAAACAATTAATATAATCATTTTCTCTTATGATTTCTAAAGTTTCTTTAAAATTAATATCAAATGTAAAAGCAAGAACACATACCCAATAATCCAATGGATAAACTCTGTCTCTTACATCAACGCATTCTTCCTTCATTACTGAATCAAATACTCTATCAGATAAAAGGCTTTCTTCTAGTTCTTCTTGACTTTTAACCATCCCGAGGAAAAATGTTTTCTATTTTTTCTTCTTTTTTCACCCTGTAATTATCTAATTTATCTGCATCTCTTATTATTTTTGCATGTAATAATTCTTTTTCTGTAAGCCCTTCTTCTATATTTTTTTTATTATGATTTTCTATAGCTTTTTTTATAATATTGTTATATTCATCAGTATCAATAAATTCACTAATTAATCCTTCATCAAATAATAGTTTAGATGCAAAAAGAGCATGATCATTTTCTACACTATCAAAATTTTTCAATTTTTTTAGTTCATCAAATCTTCCTATATCATGTAATATTCCTATCAAAGCTGCTAAATCAACATCTTCTTCTGATAGGCCTAATTTTCTTGAAATCATAATTGCATTATCTACTACGTGATATGTATGAACTACTTTTAAAGTAAACCCAGGATCTTCTTGATTATCAAAATTACTTATGTATTTTTTAAATGCATTTCTTGCTTTATCTAAATCTATCATATTCTATTTCCTTTCTAATACAGCAACTGACTCAATATGGCTAGACCGTGTGGTTTTGCTATGTCATTTTTTACATGACCATGGGTCTTTGCATGGATATTACCAACAAACCACCAACCTTGTCTGTGGGTTATTGGCATGGTCAAAAATATTGTATATTGAGCAATTATTAAATATATTTTAGTAATTCCGTAAATTCAGTATAACCGCTTTCAGAATTTAGATGTCCACCATCATCAATAACTATTTGTTTTGTTGCAATTGTATCAGCAAATTCTTTTTCTGCCTCATATTTAACATAAGGGTCATTCTTAGAATAAAAACAGATTATTTCATCAGCATAATTTCTTACATCTTTTAAATTATCAAAGTACATAGTTTCATTTACATTATCATATTCTTCATCTATTCCTAAGTAATTGTTAAACCCACAAACAAAAACTAGTCTTTTAATTTTTACTTTATGTTCAACTAAAAAGTGACATATAAATATAGGTGCAATTGAATGTGCGAAAATAACAGTGTTTTCATTTATTAGTCCCGCATCCAAATAAGCACTTAATAATTTATTCCAATTGTCATAGTTTTGATATCCAACCCCAGTTGGAAAATCTGGTGTATAAACAACACCATCTTTTTCTTCTATTTTCTTTCTTATATATGGAACCCAATTAACAAAAGGACTCCCAAAACTTCCATGTATTATAAAATAATTATTTTTCATTTTACATTCTCCTTTCTAAAACCGTGATACTTTCGCAATGGGTGGACACCTATTCAGGAATAGGTCATCTAACTATGTTTCATATTTAAAAACATGTTCCTATACATATAACTACCTTAGTTGTTTGCGTATTAGGGATAAGTGATACTTATTAATAATCTTCATAGTAATTTATTATTTTTTCATATGTTCCATCTTTTTTTATCTTATCCCATTCTTTTTTGTATATAGATTTTGCATATTCTTTATTTAAATATTCCTTTTGAAATCTATCTCTTCTTTCAACTAATATAGAATTATTAGTCCAAAGATTAAATTTTCCATTATCATTCAATCTTTTACACATATAGCTATAACAATTATCAAAATGCTCTTCAAAGTTATAATTAGGATAATGTTTTATTGAAGTTGATATTTGCCTTTTAACTAATAGTTTTATATCAAAGTCTCTATCAGAATCGGATACACACTCCCCATAAAAATTCCTTGGTCTTATTTTTCTAGAGCCTCTATGATCTTCTATAGCTTCCTTCATTGTAATTAATTGTTCTTCACTAAAATATTTTTTTAATTCTTGATCATTTATTAATATTTTACCAGATTCATATTCATGATTTTCGCGGTCTATGCCTAAACCAGAATCATGATAGCTTGCTATTGTATATGCCAAATTACAATCCAAATCATAATAATCAGCTAGCATTAACATATTATCAATAACATTATTAATATGTATCATTCCATGTGAATAGAATTTATCATATTTTGGAAATATGTTTTTCTCTATATATTTCTTTAATTTTGGATTAATATCTTTCATATTCTATTTCCTCTCTAGTACAGCAACTGACTCAATATGTCCAGTAAATGGGAACATATCTACTGGTGTAACTTTCTCTATACTGTATTTTTCTTGTAAAATTTTTAAATCTCTTGCAAGTGTTGCTGGATTACAACTAACATATACTATTTTCTTAGGCTCTATTGAAAGTAGTGTATCTAATGCTGTTTTTTCGCATCCTTTTCTTGGTGGATCTATAAATACTACATCTGGAATTATATTATTATCTCTTAAGAATTCTGGAAGTTTATTTTCAACATCACCTACCATAAATTCAGCATTTGCTATTCCATTTTCTTTTGCGTTTTCTTTAGCATCTTCTATAGCTTCTGGAACTGTTTCTATACCATAAATCTTTTTAACTTTTTTAGAACTACAAATACCAATAGTTCCTATTCCACAATATAAATCAAATATAGTTTCTTCTCCTGTCAAGTTTGCACCTTCAATCGCCAAACTATATAGTTTTTCTGTTTGAATAGGATTTACTTGATAAAATGATAATGGAGAAATCTTAAACTTAAAACCTAGAAGTTCATCATATATCACTCCTTCTCCATATAAAACAACATTTTTCTTTCCTAGTACAACATTAGTATTTTCTTTATTTATATTTTTAACAATAGTTTTTACTTCTGGGTATTTTTCTATAATAAATTTAACTAATTCATCTTCTTTTGTTATATTCTCCGAATTAGTTACAAGTATTACCATAACCTCATTAGTTTTTATACCAATTCTAAGCACTAAATGGCGTATTTCTCCATTTAAAGTAGTTTCATCATATACTTTTATGCCTTTTTCTTTTATAAAGCTAAAAATGTCATTTACGATTTCCTGTAGTTTTTCATTTTGTATCCTACATTTAGTAGTATCTACTATTCTATGAGTTCTTTCAGCATAGATTCCCATAACTGGTCTTCCATCTTTTCCAATACCTACTGGATATATTAATTTATTTCTATAAAACAATGGATCATCCATTCCAACTGTAGGCATTATAGGAACATCTAAGTTTTCTTTTCTAAAAGAAGATTTTACAATATTTTGTTTCAGTTCTAATATCGCATCATAATCTATGTGTCTCATACTACACCCTCCACACATATTAAAGGTAGGACAATCCACCTCTCTTCTCTTATCAGAAGACTCTAATAATTCTTCTACTTTTCCAAATGCAAAAGATGAATTAACTTTTAGTATTTTTATTTTGGCTCTTTCTCCTTTAATTAAGCCCGGAATAAATACAGTAAAATCATCTATTTTTGCAATTCCTTCACCTTTAAATCCGTTGTCTACAATATTAACTTCATAAATATCATTTTTCTTAATTTCCATGTACAAATATTACCATATTTCCATAAAAATAGCTAGATTTAAAGAACTTAAATCTAGCTATTAGTTATTATTTAAATATAAATTATTCTCCTAATTTTGTTCCACATTCATTGCAGAATTTTGCTCCGTCTGGAACTTCTGCTCCACATTTAGGACATTTTTTAGGTCCTTCAACTACTGGCTCAGGTCTTTTAGCTCCACATTCGTTGCAGAATTTTGCAGTAGCTGCATTGCTATGTCCGTTTTCACAAGTCCATCCTTCTGCTACTGGAGCAGCTTCTGGAGCTGGTGCAGCTTCAGTTTCAGCTTCTGGAGCTGGTGTTTCTTCTGGAGCTGGTGCAGCAGCTGCTGCTTTAGCACTTGGACTTACCATTGGATCATTTCCGCTCATATCAACTCTACTATTTTCTGTATTGTTAAATGCATTTGTTTGTGCATTATTAAACATATTTCCAGATGTCATGTTAACCATTCCCATGCCCATGAAGCCTTGCATTGCGCCTGCAGAGTTATTTGCTGCATCTTCAACAGCATTTGCATAAGCACCAACCATTCTTCCTTGTTGCATGTATGAATTTGAGCTTAATTCGTAATCGTCTATCTTCTTTGCAGATTCATCTGTTAATGTAACTGATTCAACAGCAAAACATACTATTTCGATTCCTCTTTCACGAATCTTCTCATCAAATACTTTCTCATCCATCATTTGTCTAATTTCATCAGTTTGTGATGGCATTTCTAATACTGGAACTTTGTGTTCTGAATTTCCTAATTCGTTTGTTACATTTTGGAATACAGCTATAACTTCAGATCTCATTTGTTCAACTAAAGTATCTTTTCTATAAACATCTGCTGTTCCAGCTATCTTATTCATAAATAGACCTGGATCACAAATCTTAAATGTATATGTACCAAAACATTTTACATCTACTCTTAATGGTGTAATTGTGTTTGTCATTTGATTTGGAATTGGATGTGACCAATCTTGGAATGGAATTGGTGCAGGTGTTCCAAACTTGTTATCTATAATTTCTTTTATATTGAAGAAGAATACAGCTTGTTGTTTTGCACTAGCTCCATCATATGTAAATCTTTGCCACATTTCTTTAAATACAGCACCAAATTGTCCTGCAAAGAAAGATGGTGATGAAGATGTATCAAATGTATAAACACCTTCTTCAGCAGTAGCGTCTAATACTCTACCATTATCATATATAATTGCCATTTGTCCTGGTGCAACTATAATTGTACTTTTGTTTGTGATAACTCCAGTATCTGTTGTTTTCTTCATCATAAGTATGTCATTGTTCATGTCTTCGCATCTTATTGCTTCTTTCCATTGATCATGCATTGTGCTTCCTATAGCACTTGCTGCAGCTTTGATTAATCCCATAATTAATATACCTCCTAAAATATATTCTTATTATATATCTTTTTTTAAAATATTTAAAGCTATTTTAATCTTTCTAATCTAGTCATCTTTAGTTTCTAATTCTAGTTAAATCTGAAAGTACCCAATCATGTTCTCCTGTTGTTATAACGCTTCCACAGTATTCACATCTACCAGATGAAGTAATCTCTGTAGGTGCTCCACAGTTTGGACAATTTGTTTTATTAACTTCAGCTGTACCAGCTTGAGTTTTAACACCTGTTTTTCTTACAAATGTTAATTTATAAGTACCATAAATATCTTTGTTCTTTTCACCTTTTATAAGTTGTCTAGTTCTATCATCAATAATGTAATCATTCATTCTTGATCTTAAAATACAAGTAAGTATATCTTTATCACCATTTTGTGTAAAGCTTTCTAATTCAACACCTAATACAGCAATTCTTTCCATCACATTTATTTGATGATTATCAATATATCCTTGTAGTTGCTTTTTATGTTGTTCAAACAATTCTACACTTTCAAAAGTTCTAATTGTTTCCCAATCTCTAGCAGCCCAAGCTTCTTGTAATTTAATAAACAATGTTCTTGCCCATGATAAGAATACTTCTTTATTAAATAATGGGTCAACAGCTTTAACTTGTTGTTCAACTAAGCCGCTTGAACCTGTATTGAAATGAGTTCTTGGCATTGAAGATGTTTGTGGGGTAGAACTTCCTTTATTCTTGCTATAGTAAATAATTATGGCAATTATTATTAAGAAAATAATAAATCCCATCAGTCCACTACCATCACCATCATAATCGGAATCATAGCTTGAACTCGAACTAGAACCAAAATCCCAACTTGATCCAGAATCCCAACTTGATCCACCAGAATCCCAACTTGAATCATAACTTTCGAAACTTCCTACATCAGCTATTTTGTCATTAGGTCCTTCTAATGCATAGCTTATTGTTGAAACAAAACTAATCATTAAAACAATTAACATTATTGCAAATATTTTCTTTAGTTTCATAGGAGACCTCCTAAATATTTTATATATTTTTTATTTAAATCATTATTAATATTCAAAAGCATTTGGTAATAATTCTTCTAAAGTATATTCATCTACTCTATCATTATAATATGTATATATCTTAAAATCTTTATTAACAAATTCTGACATAAATTGTCTACAATATCCACAAGGAAGACACTTCTCTAGGAAACCGTCAGTAGGTCCACCAACAATTAAAATATATTCAAAATCATCTTCTCCTTCTGATATAGCTTTAGCAAAAGCAACTCTTTCTGCACACATTGACATTAAATCTTGATTATTAATGTTGCATCCAGTATAAATTTTTCCGCTATACATTTTTAAAGCAGCTCCAACTTTAAAATGATTATGATGAGCATTTTCTCTTACCTTCACAGCTTCAGCTATCATTTGTTCAATTTCAGCTCTTAGTTTATCTTCCATAAAGCATTTTCCCTTTCGTTTAATCTTACTTTTGTATTATATCAAATAATAATAGTAAAATACCATAGAAAAATAAAAAAAGCTATGTAATTTATTATTACATAGCTTCTTTTATTATAATTATTGTAAATTATATTTTTTCTTAAATCTATCTGCTCTACCACCTGTTGTTTCTCTCTTTAAGTTACCTGTCCAGTATGGATGACATTTTGAACATATATCTACTCTCATTTCTGCTTTTGTAGAATTTGTTTCCATTACGTTTCCACAAGCACATGTGATTGTTGCAGCACTATAATTTGGATGTAATTCTTTTTTCACGTGATTCACCTCTTCCTTACATGATCTTAACAATATCTTTCTTATATTAACACACTAAAAGAAATTTTTCAATACTTTTAAGTTGTTTATTTTTTATCCTTTACCTTATCGTTTACTTTGTCTTTAACCTCAACAACTGTATTAGATACTGTTGCTTTAATGTTATCATTGAAAGAAACTCTTTTTACTAATTTGGCTGTAATATTAAATAAACAAGCTACTATTAATATAATAAAACCTATTCTTTTCCACCATTTAGCTAGCATAAAAGTTACTCCTTTCAAAACATTACATAATATATTTTACCCTTCTTTTCGCCTTTTGTCAATAATTACAGCAGATTTAAGAAGGATTATTATTTAATGTTTTACTTATAAAAATCTTTTTTAAATAATGATATATCTACAGCATCTGGTATTTCATCGCCAACTCCATTTTCAGTAAATTGCCAACCAATCATTTTCTTGATAATATTTGGATTCTCTGCTCCTGGCTGAGTAGTATCAGAATACCAATAATCTGGAACTGTACTTACATTTGGATAATAAGCCAGCCAAAACTCAGTATCTAATTCAGACAAATATAAATTAGCAGTTTGAGCATTAGAATATAAAATAGTTTTTATTCCTTCTTTCTCTAAATCATCTATCAATTCTTGAACTAATACAGCTCTATCTGTCCAAATATCATCTGCTCTACCTTTTCCATCATGTTTTTCAATATCTAAGGCTAATGGAAGAACATTATAATTTCCTTTATTACTATTTAGAAAATCTTTTATTACTTGTACTTCTTCATCAATTTCTTTACTACTTAAAGCTTCGTCTAAGAAATAATAACCATATGGAATTCCTAAATATTCACATGCTTGTCTATATGTTTCTACTTCTTTATCTTCAAAGAAGTTTCCTTGACTTCCATAACCTCTGCCACCAGCTCTTATATATACATATGAAATATCATTTTCTAATAAAAACACTTCAAATTCTTCTTTATTTTCAAAATTTTTTCCCATATTAAATTCAGATACATCAGTAGCTATTAGTTTTTCCTTATTCATTTCTTTATGATATAAAACCGTATTAGCACGTACATAGCCATTAGTTTTTTCATCTACTTTTATTTTATACCATTCAATACCATTATCAGTAAATTCATCTAATATATAAACATTCTCAGATTTTTTTAAAGTTTTTATTTGCTTTACATTTTCTGTTTTAGGTTCTTTATAAAAAGGGACATCATTGGCTATTACAACAGCGTGTATACCACTTTCTATTTCTTTTTTATTAACATTTTCTTTATGAATCTTATTAATTAGTAAACCTATAACTATTACTGCAATTATACTTAAAACTATTATGATTTTCTTTTTCATTTCTACCTCATTTTATTCTATAAAATTATTTTAACTTAATCATTTTTAAAAGTCTATATCATTTTGCATGTTAACATAACTTATGTTATAATTATTATATGCAGCAATAGAAGTAGATTGTGCAAGGAAGGAGAATCAGCAATGAAGTCGCGTCGGTATATTACGCAATTCTACAAAATACTGCCAACTTATGCAGTAGATCAGAAGCACTTGCATCGTCGGACATCTCGCACCTTGTATGACTTCGATTCGGAAAAGCCTAACTATCGCATACATGAAGAGCACCCTTTGAAGTCAGTCACCTGGACTGGCAAATATGGGAAAATTCTTCTGTTTGCGGTCCGTTGGATTGACACTTATGTTCTTTCCATTAACGGAAGAAGCCGGCTCTATCCCAAGGTCGATGGCATTTACAAGGCACTCGTAAACAAAGGGGCAATTCCTGCTACTCAGTCACTCTCTGACATGTTTCAAAACTATCAGATGATTGACTTAGAAGCGCTTACCGTCCTCTCAAACTACGAGTGTGATCAGGCTAAGTTTGACTCTCATGCCACCTTTTTCCAATTTCCATCATATGCATGGGCAATTGAATACAAGGATGGCGACATCTGTCATTTGGATAGTACTTCATCCATTTCATACATTCCTTTCATCCACGAGGATAAGGTTGTAATTGAAATGTTCTTGAAGACCGATGACATCACAGATGAACAGAGAGCTCAACTCAAGAAGGAAGGATTTAAGGAGTTTACAAGCTCCTATTCCCTTTCATCTGAGGCAATGAACGAGATTCTTTACGACTACCACTTCTGATCAAGAGCAAGACAAGCGACGTTACTGTACGCCGCTTGTCTTGTTTTTATTTGATTAATCATTATTTTAGGAATTTTAATAATCTATCTACTTCTTTTTCAGACATTCCATCTACCCTATCTTTAATTTCATCTAATTCAACATGTATTTCTCCAATTCTAATATCATCTATTCCTTCAATCTCTTCTAAAAAGCTTTTGATTTTTTTAGTTCCTGCTTTTCTTTCAACATATATAATTAGAGAATCAGGAAAAATCTCAACACCATAGCTATTTATTACATCTTCATGTCCTTTAAATTTTTCTTTAATATTATTAAATGCATCTTCCTTAGTTATACGATATGTATACATTACACTATCATTGCTTTCTATATGTTCTTTTATCTCATTTATTTTTTCTTCTTCTAGTCCAAATTCAAAAAAGACTTGAATTCCAGTTACTTTTTCAGCTTTTTCAATTTTTTCTTTTAATATTTCTTTTTTCGAATCTAATGATCTATGAGTATTAACCCATATAATAGCACCAACTATACATGCAACAATTAATATAATACAAACTATTATTAAAATTATTTTTTTCTTCATATATTCCTCCATATTTTAATATATATACAATATATTAAAGAAAAACAAAAAGCAAGGCTACCTTTGTTAATTCAAAAATAGCCTTGCAATTTATATACAATATTATTTAACTAAGCTCTTGTTACTTTTCCTGAACGTAAACACTTAGCACAAACTGTTATTGTTTTAGGTTGTCCATCAACTATAGCTTTAACTCTTCTTAAATTTGGTCTAAATGTTCTTGTAGATCTTTTAGATATATGAGAACGAGTAATACTTAATTGATTACCAAAATTAACTTCTTTATCGCAAATTGCACATTTTGCCATATCTTATCGCACCTCCATTTACTTTAAATAAACTGACTATTGAATAATATAGCACAGTTTTTAGAAAAAAACAAGAGTTTTTAATTAATTTCTTTATATATGTTTATTTAGCTTCTTTAATTATTTGAGCAACTTTTTCTTTAAACTCATCAACTTTTTCTTCAAAAGTTTCTTCTTTTACTGCTGTTAAAGCATCCATTATTACTGTTGCTAATTTTTCAAAATCTTTTTCTTTCCACCCTTTTGTAGTCATTGCAGGTGTTCCAATTCTTACGCCTGATGATTTAAGTGGTGGTAATTCATCATTTGGTATTTGGTTTTTATTTAATGTAATATTTATTCTATCTAATGCAACTTCTGCATCTTTTCCAGTTACACCAATTGAACCATATACATTAAGTACAAACATATGATTATCTGTTCCACCTGAAATAACTTTCCAATCATTATCTAAGAAAGCTTGGCAAAAAGCTTTAGAATTTTTTACTACTTGAGCAGCATATTCTTTAAATTCTGGTTTAGCATCTTCTTCAAAGCATATTCCTTTAGCCGCTATAATATGCTCTAAAGGTCCACCTTGTATTCCAGGAAATACAGCTTTGTTTATTTTCTTTATTATATCTTCAGAATTTGTAAGAATTAAGCCACCTCTTGGTCCTCTTAGTGTTTTATGTGTTGTTGATGTAACTACATCAGCATAAGGAATTGGTGAAGGATGTACCCCACCTGCTATTAATCCAGCAACATGAGCCATATCAACCATATAATAAGGTTTTTCTCCTCCATGAGAAGCACTATATCTATCTATCATATCTCTGAATACTTTATAGTCTATAGTTCTTGAATAAGAACTTGCTCCAACTATTACCATTTTAGGATTATGTTCATCCATTAATTTTTCAAATTCTTCATAATCAATAATACCATTTTCATCTATTCCATAAGAAACTATATTGTAATCTTGCCCTGAAAAACTCATTTTATGTCCATGTGTTAAATGTCCTCCAGCTCCAAGATCCATACCCATTACAGTATCTCCATGTTGTAACAAAGCTCTATAAACTGCTTGGTTCGCACTACTTCCACAATGTGGTTGAACATTAGCAAAGTTGCAGTCAAATAATTTACAAACATCTTCTATGGCTTTTGTTTCAATCATATCAATGTATTCACATCCACCATAATATCTTTTTCCAGGATAACCTTCTGCATATTTGTTTGTTAATATGCTTCCTGCAGCATCAAGAACTCTTTGGCTGGGAAAATTCTCAGATGCTATTAACTCAACATTATTATTTTGTCTGTTTTGTTCCATGGCAATGATTTCTTCATAAGTTTCTTTAATCATATAAACCTCCTTTAAGTTTTTTTTCTTAATACTCTATTTATTTAAAAAGATTATACAAAAGGTAATTGTAATATTCAAGATATATCTTTTTTCAAAAATTATGATATAATCATCAAAACCTTACAAATAAACTTTATTATTAGGAGAAAAAAATTTTTATGAAATTAAAAAAAGATTCTAAAGAAATTTTAAACATTTTAAGGAAAACATATCCTGAAGCAACATGCTCTTTGGATTTTGAAACACCTTTTCAAATCGTAATAGCTGTAATGCTTTCAGCACAGTGTACTGACGAGAGAGTTAATAAAACTACTCCTCTACTTTTTAAGGATTATGGTACACCTGAAAAGCTTTCTAAAATAGATATAAAAAAATTAGAAGACATTATTCACCCTTGCGGTTTTTATAAAAACAAAGCTAAAAATGCTTTAGAATGTAGCAAAGTATTAGTTGAAAAATATGGTGGCAAAGTTCCAAACAACATGGAAGACTTGATGAATCTTCCTGGTATTGGAAGAAAAAGTGCAAATGTAATAATGCTTGAAGCTTTTTCTAACGCGCAAGGCATTGCAGTTGATACTCATTGCAAAAGAATTTCAAATAAGATTGGTTTTTCAAAAGAATCTGATCCTGAAAAAATAGAACAAGACTTATTAAAAACATTTGATAAGAAGGATTGGGTTGATGTTAATCACCTTTTTGTATGGCATGGAAGATATACCTGTATTGCAAGAAATCCTAAATGTGAAAACTGTACAATTAAAAAGTATTGTAATGAATATAAAAAAAATAAAACGAAGGATTAAATCCTTCGTTTATTTTTATCTTTAATTTTATTTATCTGCTTTTATTTCTTTTGGAACATTAGCAAAAGCAGCTCTTAAAAGTATACCAAAACCTAATAGATGATATACACATGAAATTAAACCACCAACAAATGGTATTTGGAATATTATCCAAGATATTGTTGCTACTAATGCTGTAGCTAGAGGTAATTTAATTTTCTCATGAGCTTCTTCAATTTGTTTTCCTATAGCAATACATGCAATTGCATTTGAAAGTACAATTCCAAGTAAGTATAGAAGTAATACAACTAAATCAAATCCAGCTGTGACTCTTAACATTAATAAACATACAAATATTGCAGGAACAACTATAAACCATAATAGACCAATTCCAAATGAACCAAATGAAACTTTTTCCATAGTTCTTTGTACAAAGTTAGGTGCTAATTTAATTGCAAATATTAATATAATCATTACATATACCATATTCTCTGCAAAGTCTAATATATAATCTGTTACTATATCCCAAGTTGTACGTTCTTTAGTTTCAACTTTAGAATAATTAACTTTTCCTAATTTAGCATCTCTTGAAATTTCACCTTCTGTATCTGATGAATATCTTAGTGTTCCTAAAACTGTAGCTGTACTTTCTACTTTAAGAGATGTTGTTCCAACTAATAAATCTCTTGTAACCATACCTTTAGCGATTACATTGTTACCAGCTAGATATCCAGAATATCCTACTATAGATGTTTTTCCAAGCTCTACATTAGCACCAGCTGCATAAATAGCTCTATCAACTGTACCATTCATGAAAATATCTTGACCAGCTAAAAATACATTACCATTTATTCTTGCTGAATCTTTAATTTCTATTCTTTGAGCTGCAACAAATAAATCTCCAAAAATTAGTTCATCTTCAATTACAACTTCTTTTCCTGCAATGTAAACGTTTCCGCTTACTTCTTCACCTTTTAAATTTACATTTTGATCTGCTTTGTAAACATCTGAACTTGTTTTTGTTCTAGCAGTAATAAGCTCTGTTGTAACCATATTTGTTATTTCATCTTCTGTTAGAATTTCTTCTGATACCGGTGCAGGAGCAGTTAATGCTGGGCTATCTACTTCTAGATCAGCAAAAACACTTCCCGCAGAAAGAAGTAATACTATAATAGCTAAAACAGCTATTATACTTATTTTCTTTTTCATAACTATTCCCCTTTCAAATCTTTAATAGCTTGTTTATAATCTTCAGATTTTAAGACATAACTTCCAGAAACTAATACATTAGCACCAGCTTCTGTACATTGAGCAGCAGTCTCTTTGTTAATACCACCGTCAACTTCTATATCTATATCTAAATCATTTTTATCTAAATATTCTCTTAAATCTTTTATTTTACTAAGTAATTCAGATTTGAAGCTTTGGCCACCAGCACCTGGTACAACAGTCATAACAAGAACCATATGTATATATGGAAGTACTTCATATAACTTTTCAAATGATGTATCTGGGTTAATAGCAACTCCAACTTTAACTCCATTTTCAATTAGATATTTTATTATATCTAAGCAATCATCTTTATCTTTGCAAGCTTCACTGTGAAAGATAATTCTATCTGCTCCATTATCAATAAAATAATCTAAAAAGTATCTTGGATTAGAAGCCATTAAATGAACTTCATATGGAGTCATTGTAATTGCACTAACTTTTAATGCATAATCTTCTTGTTTTGCAACATTCTCAATGGAAACAAATTCTCCATCCATTACATCAACATGAAAATAATCTGGTTTTGCAGTCTCTAAATTGTAGAAATATTCAACTGCATTTTCTTCTGGTATGTCTAGTGTAGATATTGAAATATCTGGCATAAGCATCCCTCCTTATATTATGGTTCAGGTGTAAATGTTACTGTAGTATCTTTTCCAAATGTTACTGTTTGAGAACCTTTTGTATAACCATTTACTTCTAAGTATATTGTTTGTGTTTCTTTTCCTTCTATGCTAACAGTATCAGTGCCTTTAGCATTAACTGTCTGTCCGCCAAATCTTGTATCACCAACTTTAACGCCCACTGTAACTTGTTTATATGTAGGTTCTACTGGAACTTCTTTTTCTTCTCCAGTATCTGGATCTACAACTTTTTTAGTTTTTCCTTCAACTTCTGCTTTAGCTTGCTCCTCATATTTTGACCAATTAACTGTAACTGTTATTTTAGAATTTGAAGTAACTTTTCTTATTGTAATAGTAATTGTATCACCAACAGCAGCCTTATCAGTATTAGATTGTTTAATAACAACTCCATCCATTCCTGATGATTCTTCTTGATAATCCACTTGAACTTTGAATCCTGCAGTTTCAAGCATTGTTCTAGCAGCAGCTTCTTCTTTTCCTAATGTATTTGGTACATCTATCTTATCAGATCCACCACTTAATACTATTGTTAAAGCTTCATTGTCTTTAAATACAATTCCTGGTTGGATACTTTGACTTATTACTTTACCTTCATCGACAGTATCACTTGCTTCTTGATTGAATGTAACAAGTCCTAAATATCCTAAATCATGAAGTATTTTCTCAACTTCGTCTTTTGTCTTTCCAGACAAATCAACCATTGTTATGTCTTTTGGTGCTCCAGCTTGTCTTACATATATTGTAATTTGATCTTTAACCTTAATCTTGTAATTAGGTCTATATGCTGGATCTTGTCTTACAACATAACCAGGTTCAACATCTTCTCCATTTGGATCTTTTTCTTCTTCAACATATTCAACCTTTAAGTTATGTTTTTTCTTAAAGTCTGTATCATTATAAGCAGAAACAGCTTTAGCTTCTGTCAATCTATTTCCTTCACTGTCTTTTACTAAATTTGGTATTTGAGCATCTTTAGTTTGTCCTAAATTCATTATTAAGACTGTACCACCTAATGCTAAACCAAATAGTAAAACTGCAACACATATGAAAGATAAAATAACATGTTCTTTCATAAATGCAAAGAAACCTTTTTTCTTTTTCTTCTTTCTTGGTCTATCTTCTTCCTCTTCATATTCATCATCTTCTTCATCTTTTGCTTTTCCATCTATATCATATAAAGTAGAAAGCTTTTGAGTTTGAAGAGTATCAAATTTTCTTGTGCCTTTTACAAAGTCATCATTTGGTCTTTTTAATGCAGTGCTTAAATCAATAAGCATTTCTGTAGCATTTTGATATCTATCATCTGGATCTTTTTCCATTGCTTTTAAGATGATATTGTTTATACTAATTGGTATTTCTGGATTTATTTTAATAGGTTCTATTGGTTCTTCTTGTACTTGCATTAATGCAACAGAAACTGGAGTATCTGCATCAAAAGGTACTCTTCCTGTTAACATTTCATACATTACAACACCTAATGAATAAATATCAGATCTACCATCTGTTGCTCCACCTTTAGCATGTTCTGGTGAAAAATAATGTACTGATCCAATTGTTGATCCAAATGCTGTTATTGTAGAATTTGAAACAGCCTTTGCTATACCAAAATCTGTAACTTTTGCCATTCCATCTTCAGTAATAATTATATTATGTGGTTTTATATCTCTATGGATTAAATTATGCTTATGAGCAGTTTCTAAAGCTGCAGCTATTTGAATTGCAATATTTAATGACCATTTCCAAGATAATTTACCATCTTCAACTATTATCTCTTTTAATGTTTTTCCTTGGATAAGCTCCATTACTATGTAGTAAACGTCTCCTTCGTTTCCTACATCAAATATAGAAACTATATTAGGATGTGTAAGTCCTGCTGCTGTTTGAGCTTCTGATTTAAATCTCCTAATAAATTCCACGTCTGTAATAAACTCTTCATTTAAAACTTTAACAGCAACAAATCTGTTAAGTACGTGGTCATTGGCTCTATAAACAGTAGCCATTCCACCTTTTCCTATAACTTCTAATATTTCATACCTATTCGCAAGCATTCTTCCTATTAGATTCATATTTTTTTCTCCTCTTTATAACCATCAAATTTATTCTCTATTATCAATAATTATTACTGATATATTATCAATTCCACCTGCAGCATTTGCTTCATCTATCAAAGCTCCTGTTGTATCATCATTTGTTTCGCAAATTATATCGCAAATGTCATCTTCTCTAACCATATTTGTTAAGCCATCTGAACACATTACAATAACATCATTCCTATTGAATACTGTATATATTAAATCAGGTTTAACCTCTTCATCTGTTCCTAAAGCTCTAGTAAGTAAATTTTTCTTTGGATGATTATAAGACTCTTCTCTTGTAATATCTCCATCACGAATTAGTTGTTCAACATAACTATGGTCTGTTGTAATCTTTTTAATACCATTTTTTCTAATTCTATAAACTCTGCTATCTCCTATATGACCAATATAAAGTTTACTCTTATATATCATTACAACTTCTATTGTTGTTCCCATATCTTGAAGTTCTTCGTCCTGTTCAGATTCTTCATAAATAGCAGAATTAGCAAATTCTATTGCTTCATCTAACAATTTAAGTAATGAATCTTTATCTTTTGGTCTTGAATCAAATTGATCTAGAATGTATTTGCTAACAGCAGTTATAGCAACTTTACTTGCTATTTCTCCACCTTTGTAGCCTCCCATTCCATCAGCTAGTATACACAGCTTTAAACCATTTGAATTTGCTTCAGATACAAATAAACTATCTTGATTCATGGATCTATGCATGCCGATATCTGTTTTTGAATAAATCCTCACACTAATTCTCCTTTTTCAATTCTGCTTTTCTAAGTTGTCCACAAGCTGCGTCTATATCAGACCCAAGCTCTCTTCTTATTGTTGCTACAATCCCATTATCATTTAGATAATCTCTAAATTTGATAATATTTTCATTTGTACTTTTGCTATATTTGCCATTCTCTATTGGATTTATAGGAATTAAATTAACATGACAAAGCATTCCTTTTAAAAGTTTAACTAATTCTTTAGCATCATCTAAATTATCATTATTATCTTTAGCTAAAGCATATTCAAAAGATATTCTTCTATTAGTTACTTTTAAATAATCTTTACATGCTTTAATTAATTCTTCAATTGGATATGCATCATTTACAGGCATCATACTTGAACGCTTCTTATTATTACTTGCATGAAGTGATATAGAAAGTGTACATTGTATATTTTCTTCTGCTAATCTGTAAATGTTTGGAACAAGTCCTGATGTTGAAATTGATATATGCCTTGTTCCTATATTTAAACCTTTTGGATGATTAATAATGTTTATTGCTTTAATAACATTATCATAATTATCTAGAGGTTCTCCAATTCCCATAAAAACTATGTTAGATATTCTTACATTTTCTTCTCTTTGTATTGCTAATAATTGTTCTAATATTTCTCCCGCTTCTAGATTTCTTCCAAACGGAATACCTGTTGAAGCGCAGAATTTGCAACCCATTTTACAACCAACTTGTGAAGAAACACATACTGTATATCCGTATTTATATTGCATTAGAACTGATTCTATTGCGTTTCCATCTAAAAGATCAAAAAGGTATTTCTTTGTTCCATCTTTTGATTCTAATTTTCTAATTATTTTGAAGTTATGAAGGTCATAATTTGCCTTTAACTTTTCACGTAAATCTTTAGAAAGATTAGTCATATCATCTATTGATGTAACGTTTTCTTGGTTAATCCATTTAAATATTTGTTCAGCTCTAAAAGGCTTTTCACCAAGTTTTTCCATTTCGATTTTTAGTTCATCGTATGTAAAACTTTTTAAGTTTGTTTTCAAAGCTAGTCCTCCATACTATTTTTACATTTACCATATTAGCATATAGGATTAGTTTTTTCAATATAATCTAGTATAAAAATAAGCAAATAAAAAAGCATTTATCATGAAATATCCTTCATGATAAATGCCAAAATTCATTAATTAAACAATATTCTTTTAATTAATCTTGCCTTACTTATATTTTTTTCATTATCTTCTATACAGAAGCCATTTTTTCTAAGTCTACTTATATCATTGTAAAGAGTTCCCATCTTCTCATAATAATAAGTATTATTTTCTTTCAAATAAGCATCAAATTCTTTTGCTCTTTGTTTTCCTCTTACTTTATCAGAATCATAGTAACAGCTTAATGAATAATGTGTATATAAAACTTTAGTAAAAATGTTTTCAACATATTTTTCTTGTGCATGTGTCATTTTAGCTGTTTTTAAGAATTCAAGTATTCTACATACTACTCTATTGTGATGATCATATCTTCTTACAAAATTATTTTTATCAACACTTTGATTTACATTTCCTACCATATATTTATAAACAACATTATCAAGAAAAACTATTGTATTTATAAATGGAACTGGTAGTAATTGATATTCAACATCAACAAAGAATGTGTGCTCTTGAAGTCTTATATTATTCTTTCTTAATAATTCTGTTTTATAAGTAGTTGAATGAATAGACATATAAACTTTATTAAAGTCTATTTCATCAAACTTATATACTTTTCCATATTCTATTGCAGGATTTGCAATTAAATTAGTTGCTCCTGTCACCATATCAACAGTTTCATAATTATTAGAAACCAAATCAGCATCAGTAGTCTCTAAGAATTCTACAAGTTTAGCTAATTGTTTTGAATCAACCCAATCATCACAGTCAACAACTTTGTAATATTTTGCAGAAGTATATTCTAATGCGCTATTTACTGCTGAACCATGTCCACCATTTTCTTTGTTAATAACTTTAACTGTGTCAGGATACATCTTATGATACTTTTCTGCGATTTCTTCTGTTCTGTCTTTTGAACCATCATTTACTATTATTACTTCAATTTTATCCATTATTTCCGGATTTAAAAACGTTGGAATACATCTGTCTAAGTAAGGTTCACCATTATAAGAAGGAATTCCTATTCCTAATATTTTTTCACTAGCCATTTAGAATCCTCCTTTCCAATTCTTCATCATATGCTTTAGCAACATTAACAGCATCATATTTTTCTGCCTCTTCTTTGTTAAGTTTAGGCGTATTATTTACTATTCCAAGCATTGCTTTAGCAATATCCATAGGTTCATATCCTGGACAAACACCACCAGTTGCAGTTATTATCTTTCCTGCTGGAGTATTTGGATTTGTTATACCCATTATTGGCTTTCCTGCTCCTAAATAATCAGCTATTTTAGCAGCAAAGAATATAGATCCATTATCAAGTGTTGGGAAGTTTGCATCAACATGTATTAAGCAATCTGATTTTTCCATTATCTCTAAACTTTCAAAATAATTACATGTTCCTTCTACACTTATTACATCTTGTAAGAAAAATACATAAATCATATTTTGAATATCCATAGGAATATTTCCTAATAATCTAATATGTATTTTATCCAAGAATTCTGGATTAAGTTCTTTTAATAATTTAAGAGCTCTTACCATTGGTTCTAAGCTTCTTAATTTATCAGTATGTCCTATAAATGAGAATACAAATTTATCTTCTTTTTTACCATCTACTTTTGGATATAATTTCTTATCATATGAATGTGGTACAACAAGACATTTCTCAATTGAATTGTTGAAATACATTATATAGTTTCCTTGTTCCATTGTTGGAACTATTACTACATTTGCTTTATTTACAACCTCTTTTTCTAATTTAGCTAAATCTCCTAACTTTCTAGTATATGGGTTTCTAGCATATTTAGAAAAATGTTCTATAAAATAGTGTGGCGCATGGAAATATGCATTTCTTACTATTCTATGTCTGTTATATACTAAATTATCTAATGTCTCATATGGATTATTTCCAATTGGATCTGCTAAGCTTACAATCCATGGAATATCAGGTTCTTCTTCTTTAATCTTTAATCCAACTTTTTGAGATTCTGGTGGCATACTTCTAGTCATTATTGCATCAAACTTTATCTCTTTAGATAATTCTTTGTATTTTTTGATAGTTTCATCGATAAATACATCAAAGCTATCAGTATCAATAATAAATTGTTTAACATTGTCACTTTTTAATTCTGTATCACTGTTATAGCTCCATTGTTTTGATGAGGCACTACATACATAATACTCATGTTTAGAATTTGAAAACAATTTGTATGTTACTAATGCTTCAGATGTTGTTACTGGTGGATAAAACCAACTAGCCACAAATATTTTCATTATACATCCTCCTTAACAATTTCTTCTGCCAAATTAATTGCTGATTCAACAACAGCATCCATATTATAATATTTATATTCTGCAAGTCTTCCTATTAAATGTAAGTTCTTATATTTTTTGCTTTCATCCAAGTACAATTTGTATTTTTCTTCACATTCTTTTAAAGGAATTGGATAATAAGGAATCATTCCTCTTTCATAATTTCTTGGATATTCTCTTACTATAGTTGTATTATCACTATCTACACTTGGTACTGTAAATTTCTTAAATTCTGAAATTCTAGTAAAATCATGTTCGTTTGGATAATTTACAACTGCTGCATCTTGGAAACTTGGCTCTTTAACATTTTCAAAATCAAATTCTAGAGATCTATATTCTAGGTCTCCATATTTATATCCAAATAGTTCATCTATACAACCTGTAAAGATAACTATACTTTCTTCACCATCAAATAAAACTTTATCACCATCAAAAGATATTCTTTCAATCGCATCTTCAACATTTAATCTAATAGTAATATTTTCATGGTCTAACATGTTTTCAAATAATTTAGTATAACCTTCTAAAGGCATAAATTGAAATTTATCTTGAAAATATCTTTCATCATATGAAACATATACAGGAACTCTACCTGTTACTCCATCACCTAATTTTTCAGGAGACATGTTCCATTGTTTTTCTGTGTAATGAAGGAAGACTTTTTCATATACATAGTCTGCAAGCTCAGATAAATCTTCTGAATTATCTTCTCTTAATTTAGATATTGTAACTTTGTTTCCTTCTCCATATTTATTAATAAGCTTTTCTTTTAATTCCTTAGCTTTTTCCTCATCAAATAATTCATCAATTGATTTTAATGAAAATGGAATTGGTACAAATTTACCATCTATGTGTCCTAAAACTTTATGCTCATATTTGAACCATTCAGTGTAATTACTTAGGAAATTAAATACATTTTCTCTATTTGTGTGTAAGATATGAGGTCCATATTCGTGGATATAAGACCCGCTTTCATCTTTATAATCGTATGCATTTCCTCCTAAGCCTTTTCTTCTTTCTAATAATTCAACTTTGTATCCAGCCTCAGCCAACTTTCTTGAAACAGTTGCGCCAGCAAAGCCTGCACCTATAACTACTACTTTCTTCATACGTCCTCCTTAGCATTTTATTATTTTTTCTTTTTAAACTTCTTAAAATCATTTTTGATAACCCATTTTAAGTTTAAGTTATCAGATAAGTATTCGATACTTTCTCTATATTGATTTCTTAATGTTTCTAACTCTTTTGATAAATTATCTATTTTATCATTTAAGTCTTTTATTTGATTTTGATCTTGACTTTGTTTTAATTTCATATCATTTTTATATTTTTCATCAACATAGTCTTTGATTAATAATTTATTCTTAATAGCTATATTGTTTGTATCAAAGAATATTTCATCTTTAACAATTACATATACTTCATTTGAATTATGGAATTCAATATCAGGTTTTTCTTCATTTAACTTAGTTAATCTGTTATAGATATTATCTATTTTAAGTTTTAATGAGCCATTTTGTGCTTCTTTAACGTATTCAACATATTTTTTTGCAAGGTTCTTTATATCAAAATCTTCAACAGCTCTATCTCTTAAAATGTATCTTTCATCAATTTTTGCAAGTTGACTATTAATTTTTTCAGCATCCATAGTTTCAAAATCTGTAGCAACAAAATTTAATCTTCTTGCTCTATCATACATTTCTTCATCAAGAAGTCCACATACTTTGCCATGTCCCACAAAGAATAATGGATAACCCATAGCTAGTCCTTCTATAGCAGCTCTACCTATTCCTATTACCCCATTATATTTATCTTTTAATATCTTATCTAAGTCATTATGGTATCCCATAAAGTTTATTTTCTTAGAGCATTTACTTGCTAAAGCCTCTAGGCTTTCTCTTTCATTACCCTCTCCATAGACATCAACTTGATCAATATCTATTTCTGGCAACATTTCGAACAATTTAATTATTGAAGGAACTTTGTCAGTATCAAGTCTTGTTATTAAAGCCCATTTTTTATTGTTATTAACTTTAGAAACTTCCATAGATGAAACATTAACTGGATTTGGTAACAATTTTGTTTTATTGAAATTAATAGTATTAAAACCTTGTTCTCCCAAATCAGAAACACAAAGTGCAAGAGAAACAGACTTCTCAAAAATATACTCTGTTAATATTTCATCAAATAAATTAACTGTATAATTAAGAGAAATTATTCCATGATATGTATATATTAGCTTAGTATTTGTTTGATTTGCTGCAAGCCATGCTGCATATATTCCATAAAACGGATGAACTTGAATAAAGTCAATTTTCTTCTCTTTAATAATTTTTATCATTCTATTAACATCTGATAAAAAATCAGAAAGTGACACATTATAATTAAAGTGAAAATCTTTATAGATATTATCACTTTCTAGTATCTTATTATCTTCATAAGTTGAAACACAAAAATAGAAATTATTTTTATCTTTCAATTCATTATAATATGTAGCTATGTTGTTTTCTAATCCACCTGTCAAATAATTATCGGTAACTACCAGAATATTCATTTTTTTCCTCTAATTCTATTATTCATATTTTTTAATCAACTCTATTATTAATTTTGCTTTAGTTTCCCATGTATTATCTAACGCTTCTTCTTTTAACATATCAAAATATTCTTTATTATTTTCTTCTTCATATTTGATAGCTTTTTCTATCTTTTCTAAGAAGTCTTTTTTATCTTCAGCAATCATTACTGATTTATATTTTTTGCATTCATTCATTGCAGTAGTAACTATTGGCTTTCCTAGTGCCATATATTCAAACAATTTGATTGGTGATGTTGCTTGAGTAATATCATTAACCAAAAATGGAATTGTACATACTGAAAAATGTGTTGCATAATATGGTAATACTTGATAATCTTTTGGTCCTAAGAAATGAATATTAGGATACTCTTCTAAATGTGCTTCATCAAAAGATCCATCGTATTTAATTCCTATAAGCACATAATTATAATCTGGTCTTTCCTTAGCCAAATATTTTAACAAATCATAATCAAACCAAGTTGCCATAGCTCCATAATAACCTATGATTGGCTTTCCTTCTTTGATTACTTTTTCGAACTCATCATCTAATTTTACTTTTTTATCTAGTTTTGCAAAATGGTCATAATCTACACCATTGCAAGAAAATACAAGTTTTTCTCTTCCTCTTCTATCTACTACATCTTTTTCTAATTTATCTGCTGTTACAACTACGAATGTTTTTTCTGTATCTTTAATCATATATTCGTATTTTCCAGTTAAGTTTTCAGGAAGCTCTGTTACACCAAGCAAATCTGGACTAATTTCATCTATATATTCATAGATAATCTTATAGCCATCTTCTTGGAATTGCTTTATCTCATCAACACTTAAAGTTGTATCAGTTGAATAGTATTGCATATATTTAGGTTTTGTTGCATTTTTAAGTTCTTCAAATAGAAGTTTTTGCATACCAATATTTAAGAAATTAACTAAAACTAAGTTATCTTCTATCTTTTTATATGCTCCTACTTTATCTGTAACAGTTGTAATTTCATAAAACATAAGACATCTATTCTTAGCTAAAAATCTTGCAATATGTTGTGGTCTTTGGAAAAGTGGTACATTCCATCCAAAAGAACTTCTCCAAACGATGATTCTGTCATAATCACCTGCAAGCATATTTCTTATGTCTTTTCTTATTTTCTTACTTCTAAACTTAATTTTTAATCTACCAAATAGATTAATTCTAGACATATAATTGGCTTTAATAAATTTAAAAACCTTCTTTATTGCAGTAAAGAAACCATCTTTCTTTACTATAGTTACAAATTTACTAAGTCTATATCCCATAATTAATACCTCTTTTTATTTTTCAGGAGGATTTTCTACTCCTACTGCTTTCTTATATGCTTCACAAACTTCTTCTGACTCTCCAACCATTTGAACTTTACCATGTTCAAGCCAAATAACTCTGTCACATATTTTTTGAATTTGTGTAATAGAGTGAGATACAAATAAAACTGTAGTACCTCCACCTATCATAGATCTCATTTTGTTTTCACTTTTTTGTTGGAATGCTAAGTCTCCAACAGATAAGATTTCATCAACTATTAATATCTCTGGATCAACGACTGTTGCTATTGAAAATGCTAGTCTAGCAACCATACCAGAAGAAAAATTCTTAACTGGTACTTCTAAGAAATCTTGAAGTTCTGAGAATTCAACTATATCATTAAATTTCTCATCTATAAAGCTCTTTGAATAACCCATAACAGCACCATTTAGATAAATGTTTTCTCTTGCTGTAAGGTCAAAATCAAATCCAGCACCTAGTTCTATCATAGGGCAAATATTTCCACCAACTTCTATACTTCCTTTTGTTGGTTTCATAACTCCTGCTATTACCTTAAGTAAAGTTGATTTTCCAGCTCCGTTGCTTCCTATAAATCCGACAACTTCACCTTTCTTAACCTCAAAATCAACATCAGTTAATGCCCAAAATTCATTTTTTTGTTTTTTCTTTCCTTTAAAAAAATCTACAAAACCTTGCTTTAATGAAAAACCTTTTTCAATTCCAAGATTAAATTTCATAGATACATTTTTTACCTTAATCATATTTCCTCCAAATTATACGTAATAAATAAATTTATCCTGCGTTTTTCTAAATATTGTGATTCCTAATAGTAATACAATTACTGAGGATACTAAACAAACTATCCATGTAGATAATGCAGGCATTTGATGATATAAGATAATTTGTCTTGCAAAACTTATATAATGATATAAAGGATTTAATTTTAATATTGGTTGTAAGTTTTCAGGAATAATATGAATATCATACATTATAGGTGTCAAATACATCCACATCATCGTTATGATTCCATAAATATAAAACATATCTCTTAAGAATACGGCAATAGCTGATAATGCTAGACCAACTCCTAAGACAAACATAAACAAACATACAATTACATATGGAAGTAATAAATGATAAATATTTAATCCTGTTCCCGTAATGATAATAATTCCATATAATGGAATTAATGTTAATAGGAAGTTAATTCCTACGAATAAACACTTTGATAAAGGAAATATATATTTTGGAATATATATTTTATTCAACAAACTAAAATTAGCTACCACAGAACTCATTGCTAAGTTTGTTGCCTCACTAAAATAATTAAACATAACAAGTCCAGAAAGTAAGTAACAAAGATAACTAACTCCTGGTGTACTCATTCTAAATACATTTGAAAAAACTACTGCCATTACAACCATTGTTAATAATGGATATAATAAGCTCCAAACAACTCCTAATACTGATCTTTTGTACTTAACCTTAAAATCTCTACTAACTAATTGTGATAGTAAAAAAGAATACTTTTTAAAGTTAGTAATAATATTCTTTAGCATAAAAACCTCCATATTTTTTAGTGTACTCGTACACAAAATCTCATTTTGGATTATATAACAAAACCGTGATTTATTCAACTAAAAAACAAAAGAAATAAGCTTATTTGCTTATTTCTTTTACTTTTTTATTTTAAAGTATTATATTTTTTCATATCCTCAGGAATTAATTTATAATCATATCTCTTAGAAAACTTAATTTTTTGAAGTTTCATTCCTTCTTCATCATATAAATAATCATATCCTATAGGTTGAACTTCATTATTTGGATCAAGCTTTTTATATATTTCAGCTCTTTTAATTCTGTCATCTTTCTTTAACATTTTTAAATGATATATATTATAATCTGTCATTGTTTGAGTAGGAGCTATTTCATTATAAAACCAATGAATATGACGTTTAAAAACATAAATAGTATCAAAGTCCATTTGTTCTTGTAATGGGAACAAAATAAATTTTTTCTTATCATTCCATAATCCATCAGATCTAAAATATTTTTTATTGTCATGTACTTCTCTAAAATGAAAACCATATGCTTTTCTTTCACCTTCGCATAGTTTTCTCATTTTCTTAAGAAAGCCAAGCTCAAATCTCTCATCTGGGTCACAACACAATACCCAAGTATTTTCTTTGTCTGGAGATATCTCATAAGCTCTTCTTAAAACTTTTTTTCTGTTTCCTGCTTCATCATAATCAATATCATTTGTTACTGGATTTTTGATGATATCTATTACCTTTGGTTCATTTTCACAAATCTTAATTGTATTATCTGTTGATCCATCATCTAAAACAATTATTCCATCAACATAATCTCTTATATGTTCTAAAAATGAAGGTAAATAATATTCTTCATTTCTAATAACGGTTACTGCATATAACATTTTTTCTTCTCCTATTCTATATTGATTTTTTCTTTTATAACATATTCGGGTCTTCCTTTAGACTCATCATATATTCTTGTTATATATTCAGCAATCAACCATAAAGATAATAATTGTATTCCAGCAAAAAAAGTGACTGTAACCATTATTGATGTCCAACCAGGTGTTAAGTTATTCCATTCAAAAGCAAATGAAAGAATTGAATAGATTAATATAACAAATGATAAAATCATTGAAAAAATACCAAGTGATCCAACTATCCTCATTGGCTTAGTTGAAAAACTAATAATACCATCTTTGGCTAGTTTCATCATCTTTTTGAATGGATATTTAGTTTTCCCAAATTCTCTTTTTGGTCTTTCATATAAGAATTCTTTTTGCTCAAATCCAACCCAACTAAACAAACCTCTTAAAAATTTATTATGTTCTGGCATTGAATTTACAACATCTACTACTTTTCTATCTACTAATCTAAAATCTCCAGTATTTTTAGGTATTTCAACATCTGACATTGAATTAAGAAAATCATAAAACATCTTAGCAGTTAGTAATTTAAAAACCGATTCTCCTTTTCTAGAATGTCTTTTACCATATATTACTTCACTACCCTCTTCCCATAGTTTTAACATTTCAGGAAGCAATTCTGGTGGATCTTGAAGATCTGCATCCATAATTAATATAACATCACCTGTTACATATTTTAATCCTGCTGTAACAGCAGCTTGATGGCCAAAATTTCTCGAAAAAGATATTATTTTTACCTTATAATTTTCAGCAGCAAATCCTTTTAATATTTCTAATGTTCTATCTCTTGAACCATCATTAACAAATATAATTTCATAATCATATTCATTCAAATTTTCTAGAACATTTACTGTTCTTGCATAGCAAGCATTTGCTACTTCTTCTTCATAATACATTGGAATAATAACTGATATTTTCTTACTCATATTCCACTCCTAATTAAAACAATTAAATCCTGTCTTTATATTTTTCAATAATAGCATCTGCAATTCTCTTACTTGCTTTTCCATCACCATATGGATTTGATGCTTTAGACATTCTTTCATATTCTTCTTTATCTTCTAACAATTCTTTTGTTAATTTATAAATTGTATCTTCATCTGTTCCAGCAAGTTTTAATGTTCCAGCAGCAATTCCTTCTGGTCTTTCAGTAGTATCTCTTAAAACTAAAACTGGCTTTCCAAGTGATGGAGCTTCTTCTTGAATTCCACCACTATCTGTTAATATCATATATGATTTATCAATAAAATTGTGGAAATCTATTACTTCTAATGGATCTATTAATCTTATTCTGTCACAATCTCCAAACACTTCATTTGCTACATTTCTAACTAATGGATTTAAGTGAACTGGATATACAACTTTAACATCAGGATATTCATCAACTATTCTTCTAATAGCTTTAAACATACCTTTCATTGTATCTCCTAGGTTTTCTCTTCTATGAGCTGTAAGAAGAATCATTCTATCATCTCCTATCCAATCAAAAATAGGATTTGAATAATCTTTTCTAACAGTTGTAGCTAATGCATCAATAGCTGTATTTCCTGTTACCCATATTTTTTCTTCAGGTTTATTTTCTTTTAGTAAACTATTCTTACTATTTTCAGTTGGTGCAAAATGCATATCACACATTACTCCAACCATTTGTCTGTTCATTTCTTCTGGATATGGTGAATATTTATTCCAAGTTCTTAATCCTGCTTCAACATGTCCTATATCTACTTGATTATAAAAAGCAGCTAAAGCACCTGCAAAAGTAGTTGTTGTATCACCATGAACTAGAACTATATCTGGTTTAACTTCTTTTATTACATTTTCTAATCCATATAAAACTCTGCTTGTAATATCACTTAATGTTTGTCCTTGTTTCATGATATCCAAATCATAATCTGGAGTTATTTCAAAAACCTCAAGAACTTGATCTAGCATTTGCCTATGTTGTGCCGTAACACACACAATACATTCTATTTCTTTTCTAGATTTTAATTCTTTAACAAGTGGGGCCATTTTTATAGCCTCAGGTCTTGTTCCAAAGACAGTCATTACTTTAATCATTAACTACACCTCTTCTTTTTTCTTTTTTTACTTCACCTAAAAACTTAATATTATTATTCCAAAATCTACCAAGTCTACTAGGTTCTCTGCATATTCTATATAGCCACTCTAAGTGATTCTTAACAAAGAAATTAGGAGCTCTTTTCTTTTTACCACTTAGTATATCAAAACTTCCTCCAACTCCCATAAATATTCCCTTTTCAAACTTAGAGAAATACTTACTAATAAGAATTTCTTGTTTTGGTACTCCTAAAGCTACTAATAAACAATCTGGCTTAAGATTTACTATTTTTTCCATTTCTTTGTCTTTATCTTCAGCATAACCATCACAGTATCCTAACATTTTGATGTTTGGATACTGTTGTTTTATAACATCATTTAAAGCTTCAACAACTTCATTAGAAGCTCCAAATAGATATAAACTTTTTTGTTTTTCATCTAACATTTTAAATAACTCTTGGCACAAATCAATGCCAGTTATAGTCTCTTTAAACTCTATACCTAATACTTTTCCAGCCTTAAGTATTCCTACTCCATCTGGAACCACTAGTGTATCTTCTGCAAAAAAACTATCCTTTAGCTCTTCTGTGTTTCGTGCAACCATAACAGTTTCAGGATTAGCAGTAATAACAAAAGTTTTTTTATTGTTAGATATCTTTTCATTTAGTAAATTAACAACTTCTTGTTTAGTTCCTTTATAAAATTTTTCAATATATTTTCTTAAATCCATTTATGCTTCTCCAAATAAAACTAATTGCATTATACTAGATTTATTTTATTAATTCAATTAATGAATCCATTATTTCAATATTAGTTAATTTGCCAGCTCCATTTTTGGTTATATCTATTAACATTTTATCTCCATATTTAGCATAATCATAAGGTTGGCGCCAATCAAAAGATTCATAAATATTACTCTCTATATTTCCTGTCAAGCTATCTCTAAAATAAAGTTCACCCATATTACTCATCATTATTCTTTTATTTGAATTAATCAATCCCTCAAAGAATAAATCATATTTATTCTTATTTGAAGCATTAGATACAACTTTTAAATAATGATTATTATCTAGTCCAAATGTATTATTTGTAACACTATTTATAATATTCAACACATTTTCTTCAAATCCTGGAATAATATAAACACCTGTATTAAATGTTATGCTTTTAGCACTTTCAATCTGTTCTGCAGTTGGATTTCCTTTATTAATAGCTCCAGCAACAGCAACTTCATAATTTACTAATTCTTCATCGATATTAACATTTCCTAAAGTGTTATTAATACCCGCATTCGCATTATTATATAAAGGAACACTATTTAACATATTATAAACAGAAGTAATATATCTTCCTGCTAAATTAGCATTTCTAACATCTGTTGCACTAGAAATCCATGTTGGTAATTCTACTAGTCCAACTTCAGCACCTAAGACAGATCTTGCCCATGTAATTAAGTATTGTTGTCCATAGTGTTCATATTTTTTAGTTGCCTCAGGGAATTGTTCTGCAAAATATTTTAGTACATTTGTACTTCCTATTAATGAGTTTTCCCATCCATGTAAATCTACTAATATCGTTTTTCCTTCAGTTGATTTATTAGCCAATAGAAAATCTCTTAAAGCGGCTGCTTCATATGCTTGGAAACCTGCTGTACCATTATAATTTCTTGAGTTAGTATATGTTTTATAGCTAGAACCTACTTGCCAACTTCTATTAATGTCAATTCCTAAATGATTAGGAGCTGCACTATATAAAGTAGTTCTTCCAGGACCATTTTTATCATAACCATAATTTAATCCATCAGGATTTACAGTTGGGAAAATATATATAGTCCAATTCTTCGCTAACTCAACATTTTTATCAGTAATTAGTTTGTTGTAGAATTGATCTGCTATATATTTTAATTCCGCACCATCCCAATTCCAGTTATCTTCAAAGCCGTGAACAACAAACGTTGCAAAATAAACATTTTCTCCACAACCATATTTATAATATTCTAAGTTTTTACCTCTAGAATCACCTGCATGTGCAAGTCCGCTTCTACCATAAGTTCCTTTACTACCATCTGTTATCTTTTTATATAAGAATTTTTGAGCATTACTTTCATTAAACTCTTTTACACTAATATTGTTTCCATCAGTACCATTACCATCAACAGTAAGGTATTTATCATTTCCATTAGAAACAATGCTATATGTTCCATCTTTATTTAAATATGTTTTCCAAAGTTGATTTTGACTGCCATTATATTCATTTTGCTCAACATTTTCACCATTAACAGTCAATACCTTTTGAGAATGGCAAGCTATAATTTTAAAACTTTCATTATCAATATATTTAATATCATATATTTGACTTTTCTTTCTTTTATCTTTAGCAATAGCTATATTAGCATTATTATTAGCTGAGCTACTTACAACTTCTAAATATTCAGATGTATTTAAATAAGGTGAAATTTTATAACTTGTTTCAGTTATCTTAATAGGTTTTTCCTTTACTTCTTCTAAAATAAACTCTTGAGATAATAAATTTTTCTGTTCAGAACCCATATATATATTTGATTCGTTTTTAGGATTATTTTCTGACATCAAATACATTTCTGTTTTTCTTGAGCATATCTTATAATTTCCATCTTCTGCTTTTTCAATAATCCATTGCTGATTAGCTTGTCCATTTTGAGTCCATTGAAGTACATTAGTACCTTCTGCGCAACGACCCCCATATACGTCTATAGATTTATTTGAATGTTTTGCAACAATTGTATAATAACCATTTACAAACTTAATAGTAAATACTTGATTTTCATTAGTAGTTCCTTCCCATAGTTGTAAATTAGCATCATTATCCACAGATGCTTTAGCAATGTCTAAATATAAATTATTATTTGCTGCAGATTTTATTTTATAATTCGCATTTTTAATAGTCTTTTCAGACTTTTTAGCTGATATTGGAACAATAACAAATTTTCTATATTTTTCTTCAATAATATTAGATTCACATATTATATCTGTTTTGTCTGTATTTTTCTCATTTGTAGCTAAATATGTGCCCGTATATTTTGAAAAAATATAATATGTTCCATCAGCATTCTTTTTAATAACCCATTTTTGCTTATCAGTATTATTAGCTCCATTTTGGATAACTCTTGTACCTATTCCTCTATAATCTTCAAAAATATCTAAAGAATAACCCGAGTGAGCATCTTTTATAGAATAGGTTCCATCACCATTGTATTTAATATCAAATCTTTGATAAATTCCCTTTGTATTATTACCAAGCAATAATTTAGCACCTGTATATGTTGAACCACCTTCAACTGTTAGTGCCATATTATTATTATCAGCAAGCAAAATTTGATATCTTCCATCATTTATTGTTTTAGTTCCAGAAACAGGTTCAATTTTTTCTAAAATAAATTCTTGACTTAGTTGATTTGTTTCAGCACCCATAAAAATGTTTGCCCCATTTGCTGCACCATCATATGTCATCATATACATTTCATTTTTTCTTGAACATAGCTTGTAATTTCCATTTGCTGTTTTTTCAATTATCCACTGTTGATTTGCTTGTCCATTTGAAGTCCATTGAAGTACATTAGTTCCTTGGACACAACGTCCCCCATAAACATCTACTGCTTTTCCAGAATGACTAGCAATAATAGTATAATATCCGTTTTGATATGTTATATTAAATTTTTGATTTTTATCTGCATTACTTGTCCATAATCCAACATTTGCATTATTAGCAACAGATGCACCTGCAATATCTAAGCACACTTTTTTATTTTGCACTGGTCTAATTTTATAAACACCATTTGTGATGGTTTGTTTAGATTCCTTTTTAGGTGAAAGAACCAATTTAAATTTTCTGTTATTATCTCCTATTAATTGAGAATAAGTATAAATATTAGTTCCATCATTTTTACTTCCTGCAGAAGCCATATTTAATTCATTTGATTTAGAAACAATGTAATAAGTGCCATCATTATTATTTATAATTGCCCATTTCTGGCAATCATTATTTCCTACAAAGTTTTGGCAAATATTTGATGTTACACCTTTCATATCTCCATATACTTCTAAGGCCTGGCCAGAATATGCAGATTTAATAGTATAAAATCCTGCATTATCATATTCTATATCAAATTTTTGGCTCATTATTTTACTATTTTTCTTTAGTAAAACATTAGCTAGTGCATAAGGAGAACTATTTTCAACAGAAACTGCCATATTATTATCTGCATTAAGAAGTATTTGATAACGTCCATTTTCAATAGTTTTTCCACCTTTAAGTGGTTCTTGTTTTTCAAATACAAACTTTTGAGTAATATTATTATTATTCTTATATGTTTGAATCTTTGATCCAGCAGTTGCTGCACCATTTGATACATCTAAATATAAATTACTATGCTTACATTTAATTTTATAATAGCCATCACTAGTTGGTTCTATATAAAATTTTTGATTATCTTGATTTAAACTCTTATATTGACAAAGTTTGGTTCCTTCAGTTTTTAATGCATTAAAAACATCTAAAATATAATTTGAATGTCTAGCCTTTATCGTATAAGAACCATCATTTAGTTTGGTAATATAAAATTCTTGATTCATAGAATAATAATCATGCCATAAACCAAGTTCTGCACCTAGATTTTTACTAGCGCCTGCTACATCAAGTACTAACTCTGGATTTTGAGCAGCTTTAATCTTATAAATACCATTTTCTAAGTTTTGAGCAGCATATGCCCTTTTTGCAAAAATAATAGACATTAGAAATAATGCTATTAAAGTAATCGTAAATTTAATTGTTCTTTTGTTCATTTGTAATCTCCCTTAACATTGAAATGATATCATTAATAAATAGTTTTTACAATAAATATAGTTACATAAATAATAGATTTCTTGCATATTTTTTATATCTTTAAATGAATAACTATTTAAAACTTTATTTATTTTACAAAATGTAGTATAATAGTGGTTGTAGTGGAATATAATTATATTTCTCTCGTTTATTGCCTTAGATTAAGAGGTGACTTATTATGAAAAATTACAAATTAGCATTAGTTGGTGCCACAGGTTTAGTTGGAAGAAAAGCAAGAGAAGTTTTAGAAGAAGAAAAACTTCCTATCTCTGAGTATGTTTTCTTTTCTTCAGCAAGATCAGCAGGCACTAAAATTATTTTTATGGGAAAGGAATATGAAGTTAGAGAATTAAAAGATGATTCTTTTGATGAAGGATTTGATTTTGCTATCTTCTCTGCTGGTGGAGAAACATCAAAACATTTTGCTCCAATAGCAGCATCTAAAGGATGCATAGTTGTTGATAATTCTTCTGCTTGGAGAATGGATGAAAATGTACCTTTAGTTGTACCAGAAGTTAATATTGAAGATGCTTTCGAAAACAATGGTATTATTGCTAATCCAAACTGCTCTACTATTCAAGCAGTTGTTCCACTTAAAGTATTAGATGACAAGTATAAAATCAAAAGAATTGTTTATTCGACATATCAAGCAGTTTCAGGTGCTGGCAAAGGTGGCGTGGATGATTTCTATAACACTCAAAAAGGTGAAGAGCCTAAAAAATGGCCACACCCTATTTATAACAACTGCTTACCACATATTGATTCATTCCTAGATAATGGTTATACAAAAGAAGAAATGAAAATGATAAATGAAACAAGAAAAATATTACA
>OCVV012854400.1_pt1 | contig 47474 bp, 37 predicted proteins | sample 1539721 | NCBI WGS metagenome assembly OCVV01 (sample SAMN02144230, study PRJEB22623) | gut metagenome | biome: sheep rumen | host: Ovis aries | place: New Zealand | reverse complement strand
TTTTGTTCATGAATTCGTAAACAGGATCACCTTGAGGCATCGTTTTTATTAGACCATCCATGACTTGGAACAGTGTTTTGCGCAATGGTGGAGAACCGCGTTTTGAAAGGAGAAACAAATGGATGAGATGATGATGCTGCTGGTACCTGAAGATATTGCAGCAGAGGTGTTGCTTAGACACGGACAGCAGAACCACATTGCCTATATGGCGTTTCCGGGTACACATATCATGGGGCTGTTTGGTACGAAAGGTACGGAACACGGTCGTTTTGCGTTACGGGAAAGGACGGATACGCGAACAGACGATCTTCTGAAACAGGCTGTTGATTCTATGCGTCCTGTTATCTGCAGGCTTTCGGACGTTACGGGGATTCCGAATGTTATACCGATCTATATCGTTTCCAATGAGGAAAATTATTATGGCGCGTCGGCAATTTTCCATCCCGCGGTACAGGAAAAGTTAAAAGAACTTTTTCCGGACGGATACTGGCTCATCCCGTCCAGCCGGCATGAGTTTCTGGCGGTACCGAAATACGATGATCCGCAGCTCTTGCAGGGACTAACGGAACTGAACGCGGATATGAATAAAAATGTTCTCAATTCGGACGATTTCCTTGCCTATGGTATCATGGAATTAAAGAATGGATCGCTTGTTCCTGCGAAACTGCCGGAATACAAAATCTGGCTCTAAAAACAAAAGCCGGGGAGCATATGCCCCGGCTTTTTCGTGCAAAATAAAAAAACAAGGAGGATCTGCAGCTCTTGTCAATCGCTTTGCTGTTTATCCATCCTTGTCTTTTACCAGTCGGGAGAACTTCATGGAAGTGTACCATTTAGTGTACCATTTTCCATTAAACCACATTAAAATATAACAATTTCTACATAAATTAAAATTATTGTAAGTTCGTAATTTATGTTGTTTATAGGCATTTATAGGCTTTTATCAACTAATATTTATCGCATTGGCAATTATATACCATATATACTTGATATTGGTAACAAAATATCTCTTCCAGAGTCTTTTCGGATCTTGCAGCAGGCGGTAAAGCCATTCCATGCCTGCCTTCTGTACCCACTTCGGTGCTCTTTTCACGGTTCCTGCGTAGAAGTTAAAGCCCGCGCCGACGCCGATCATGAGTGCGTTCACTTTGTCTTTATGGGCGGCCATCCACTTCTCCTGCTTAGGCGCGCCAAGTCCGATCCAGATGATATCCGCGCCGGAATCATTCAGCATCTGTACGGTCTGTGCATCCTCTTCAGGTGTCAGATCCCGGAACGGCGGAGAATACATTCCCTTGATATTAATTCCGGGATAATTCTTTTCAAGACCTTTCCGGAGCTTATCAATCGTCTCTTCGGTAGAACCGTAAAAATAATGTGAAATCTTTCCGTCCATGGTTCCGCGGAACATGGCGTTCATGAAGTCAGGACCGGACACCCGTTCTGCGCTCATATATCCAAGGCGCTTTTGCTGACGCGCGATCGGGCTGCCGTCCGGGAAGGTATACGCGGAACCGTTCTGGATCGCAAGATAATCCGGATTGTCGTGCGCCATGACTGTCGTATGGACATTGGAGAAGCAGATATACTGCCCCCTTAACTCTTTGACTGCATTTTTAATATATATCGCGGCTTCATCTACATTCGAAACGGTGTAATGAATACCGAGGACATCGCATTTCTTTCTAAGTCCGTCAAAATAGACCGCCTGCAGATCACCGATCTTCGATACTGCCCTCGAAGGAATGAAGTCTCCGTCATAGGAAAGGCAGAGGTAAACGCCGGTTCCACGGCGCTCCAGTGTCCGGACAAAATCGGGGATGCCAAGCTCTCTTATGTTTTCTGCAGGAACGGCGATCACGACATCGGTTACGTTTCTCTTTTCAATCTCCTGCAGAATTTTCTCTCTGTCCTCATCCAGAAGGCACATTCCTTCGAGTTCGGATTCCTGATTCAGTGTGGTCTTGAGTCGCGAAAAGGCACTTTCTGCCATATCTTTGCAAGTCAGCAGCAGGATCTTGGTGCTGACGATTTCCCTGTTGCAATGTTTCTTATAGTATCTTCGGAACAGCATATGCAACAGATAATCCAGAATGATATAGAAAAGAAAGTTGTACGCGAACACGATGCGGGAGAGCTGCTGCGCGTTCTGTGTGGCGACCAGAAAAACGACGAGCGAAGCAAAGATGATGACCGAGCTTCGAAGGACACTGGTCAGGTTTTCTATCGGGTCATGTTTCTCCACGTACAGGAAGATGTTCTCGTTTGACCGGTACGCGTACAGAATCAGGCAGATCAGTATTTCGAACAAAAGGACTGTCCGGTACAACCGGTGCTGCCAGGTCGGCACAAACGAATGAAAGCGCAGAAGAATTGCGATCTCTACCGACGCAAAGACAGCGATCAGATCCAGCAGTAATGTAATTCTTCTCCTCGCTTTATGCGACAGATAGAACATAAAGACACTTCCCCTCTCATTCAGCGGTTTCCCGCAGCAGTTCCGGTTTGTTTTTACGGATAATTTCAAGAGCCGCATTGATGGCGGTATCCGACTTTCCGGATTCCAGCAGCTTTTCCAGCTTCTGTGTCTCTTTCGCCTCCTTTTCAAGACGCTCTCTTTCGCACCGGACTGACCAGCCGTCCGCGAGTTTGTCGATATCTTCAAGACAGCGCGGCAGCTTTTTGGTCATCAGATATTCTTCGTAAGCGTCGCAGTAATGTTCGACGTCGCTTGTAAACGCAATCTGATTGCCATGATCGAGCCAGAGGATCTTGTTGCACAGCTCCCGGACCTGATCGATGGAATGAGAAACCAGAATGCCCGTGATGCCGCTGTCCAGAATCTCCTTCATTTTGTTTCCGCTCTTCTTGCGGAAAGCACCGTCTCCTACGCTCAGGACTTCATCGAGAATCAGGATTTTCGGATTAACGAGGCAGGCGATCGAGAAGGCAAGCCTGCTCTTCATGCCGCTCGAGAGCTGTTTGAAATAATAATCCTGAAACTTCTCGAGCTCCGCGAACGCGATGATTTCATCATACTTTTCATCGAGGAATTTCTTGGTGTAACCGAGCATTGCGCCGCGAAGGTAGGTGTTCTCACGGACGGTCATATCCGCGTCAAAGCCGCTTGCGAGTTCCAGCAGAGCCGCGATCTTACCGTGCGTACGGATCGTGCCGCCGGTTGGAATCAGAATGCCGCTGATCGCCTTCAGGAGTGTACTTTTGCCGGCGCCGTTCGAGCCGATGATGCCGAGCATGTCGCCCTGCTCCAGCGAGAACGTGATGTTCTTGTCCGCATAGAACTCCTTGACATGGTAGTTGCCCGTGATATGGCGAAGGCAGTATTCCTTGAGTCCGATGGACTTCATGTCGCCGGTGATATATCGGATATTAACGTGATCGCATTCTACTGCTAACATGTTTTGCCTCAAATATAGTATACAAACTGGTGATTGTACTTCTTGTAAATGACACCGCCGATGATCAGAAGCACCACTGCGTACATGGCGCAGAGCGCATGATAGGCAGGTGAAGGAATCTGCTGCGAAATCACAATCGTACGGAAATATTTGATATAGACGTAGATCGGATTCAGAAGGAAAAGCTTCTGTGCGCTTGCGGGAAATCTGTCCACGGTATAAAAGATGGCGGACAGGTACTGTAACAGCATCAGAAAAACGGAATACAGATACCGGATGTCCCTGAAGAAGACGAACAGCGCGGACAGGATCATGCCGACGCCGATGTTGAAGATAATCAGACACAACGTCGGGTAGAGCAGCATCAGCATTCTGGGATGCAGCGTGATACCGTCCAGCAGCGCGAACACAAAGAACACAACCACAGTCAGCAGAAAGTTGATGAGAGCGGATACATTCTGGGACAGGACGAACAGGTATTTCGGGATATTGATCTTGGTGATGACGCTCGCGTTGTTCATCAGGCTCGACATGCCGTTGTTCGTCGCTTCACGGTAATACGACATGATGATGTTACCGGCGAACAGGTAAGTTGTATAGTGCGGCGTATCCTTGCCGAAGAATCTGGTGAAGACAATCTTCATGACAAGGAGGGTCAGCATCGGCGAGAGAACACTCCATGCCATGCCGAGCGCCGTGCGCTTGTATTTCTTCTCAAAGTCACGCTTCACGAGTTCTTCAAAAAGGAACATGTTCGTGGACAGGTTACGGAAAAGACGATCGATTGTACGTTTCATGTAGTAAATACCATACGGGCACTGCCCGTCATCGTTCATAAGGCTTTGTAAATGTGCAGGCTTTTCAGCTCCTGCTCTCTGCATTCAGATCTCTAATCACCGCAGCGATCTGTTCCGCATACGCCCCGGCTTCCTCCATCGTACCCGCCTCGACGCCGATCCGGATCACCGGCTCCGTGCCGGAAGGCCGCACAAGAAGACTCCCGTCGTCCCCGAGCTTATCCGCAATCTCCGAAAGGAGGTTCTGCAGGCGGGGTGAGCTGAAAACAGCCTCTTTATCTGTAACTTCGACCTTATCCTGCACCTGCGGATATACCAGCATCGTCTCTGCCAGCTCCGAGAGTTTCTTCTTTCTGGCCATCATGACCTGCATGACTTTCAGGCTCGTCAGAACTCCGTCTCCGGTTGTCGCATACTTGGAAAAGATGATGTGTCCGGTCTGCTCTCCGCCGATTCTGTAGCCGTACTTCTTCATAGCCTCGTAGACATACTTGTCTCCGACCTTCGTGCGGATATAGCTGATACCGTCCCGCTCGAGTGACTTGAACAGGCCGAAATTCGACTGTGCTGTCGCAACAACGGTGTTGTCGATCAGTTTGCCGCGCTCCTTCATATATTTGCTGTACATGTACAGGATATGGTCGCCGGTGACAACATTTCCCTTTTCATCTACTGCAAGGCAGCGGTCTGCGTCTCCGTCATAGGCAAAGCCGACGTCCAGCCGGTTTTCCACTACGAATCTCTGCAGGTTTTCAATATGGGTGGAACCGACGTTAAGGTTGATATTGAGTCCGTTCGGGCGGTCGCCGATCACATAGGTATCCGCGCCGAGCGCGTTGAAGACTGCCTTGGCGATGGTCCAGGCACCGCCGTTCGCGCAGTCGAGACCGACCTTTACGCCGCGGAAATCGTACACGCCAAGAGAAATCAGATAACCAATGTAGCGGTTGCGTCCGGCGATATAATCGACGGTCGTCCCGATCCTGTCACCCGCCGCGAAGGGAAGCTCTCTGTGATCTTCGCCGAAAACAAAAAGCTTTCCATCCAGATAATCTTCAATCAGATCGATGACTTCATCCGGCATCTTTTCGCCGAGATGATTCACCAGTTTGATGCCGTTGTCATAGAACGGATTGTGGCTCGCCGTAATCATGACACCGCAGTCAAAACGGTCGACGCGCGTAATATAAGACACAGACGGTGTAGTCGTTACATGCAGAAGGTAGGCGTCTGCGCCGCTTGCCACAAGACCGCCGACCAGAGAATATTCGAACATGTAGCTGGAACGTCTTGTATCTTTGCCGATCACGATCCTTGCAGGCTCGTCAAAACCCTGTCTGTGTTTGAGCTCTGTGCAGTACCAGCCGAGAAAACGTCCGATCCTGTATGCGTGATCCGCCGTCAGGTTTTTGCCGGCTTCTCCGCGGAATCCATCGGTGCCAAAATATCTACCCATCGGTGTCCCCTTTCAACTTATAAATGTACAGCAGCTTCCCCGGCTTTTCGCCGGAAAGGTGGAAGCCGCACTTTTCAAATATCCTGCGGGAAGCCGTATTGTCCGGCAGGACTTCCGCAGTCAGCGTGCGGATACCGGATAACTTTCCTGCGTACGAAACCGCCATCTGTATCAGCAGAGTTCCGAGGCCCTTTCCCCTCTCCGAAGCGGCGACGCTGTAACTGATTTTGGCTTCCTGACCCGAGAGCTCAAGCCGCAGCTGCGCGGCAGGAGTCGCAGCCGGCAGTGCGTCTCCGGCCGCATCCGCTGTGGTTTGAGGTTCTGCCGCGCGGCTGCCGCCAACCGCGTTATGTTCTGTGCCCGGCTGTTCTGCCGTGCCGCTGTCAGCAGACGCCGACCGCCCCGGCAGCCGCAGAAGAATAAACTGCTTTCTGCATGGATCAGCCATAAGCTTCCGGAACCACTTCTCGTGTTCTTCATACGGGAAGGTGTCGTGGCCAAATGACCCTGCCCGCGTGACCGGATCCATCCGCCAGTCATAGAGCAGCCTGCAGTCGGACGGCACAGCCTCACGCAGAAGATATGTGGAACCTCTGTATTCTCTCGAACAGACGACCATATCTAGCGGTTTTCCTCTCCGCAGACGGACGCATAAATCTTTTCTGTCTCGTCTGTCATCTTTTCCCAGCTGTATTTGTTCAGAATAAATGCGGTCGAGGCGTCTCTGTAAGCGTGCGCAACCTCCGGATGCTCCAGAAGGTACTGCAGCTTCTGCTTAAGGTCTTCGACGCTGCCCTGCCGGAAGGAAACAGCTTTATCTTCGACGACTTCGATGTTTTCCTTGATATCGCTGACCAGGCAGCAGGTGCCGTAGCTCATTGCTTCAAGAAGACCGATGGACATGCCTTCGACGTCACTGGGCAGGACGAACAGATACGGGTTACTCTGCAGCTCCTCGAGAAGCTCGTCATGCACAAAACCGGTCAGGATGATCCGCGGGTCTTCCGCTGCCATTCGTGTGATTTCGTCCATATATTCCTGTGCATTGCCGCTCATACCGGCAATCACGAGCTTTTTATCCGTCGGGATCTGCCGGAAAGCTTCGATCAGGTAATGAATGCCCTTCTCGGGAACGATGCGCGAGAGCGACAGGATATAGTCGTCTCCCTTCAGGCCATATTGCTTCGTAATGATTTCCGGCTCCAGATGATAGCCCTTGTCGATGCCGTTCGGAATAAAGAGGGTTTTTCTGCCATATTCCGAGAGGAAATACTCCTGCATGTTTCTGGACAAAACAATCAGCGCATCGGCATGTTTTGCCGCCGTGCGTTCTCCGGCTTTCAGCATGCGGGAAGCGAACTTTCCCCACTTTGCTCTCTGCCAGTCAAGGCCGTGGATCGTCGCTACAACAGGAATGCCGAACAGCTTCGGCAGCCACAGCATCAGGCACGGGCCTTCCGCGTGATAATGGATGACATCATAGCGCCCGAACAGGGCGCGGATCGTTGCAAGCGTGGAGTAAACAATTGCGTTCAGCTTGCTGCTCCTGAACGTCGGAATCGTCAGAATCCGGATTCCGCTGTAATAGTGCCCGGGCAGGCCTTTGATCTTCTCATAGTCTTTCGCATGCAGATGATAGCCGGACCGGTTATAGCACTCCACCGAGTATCCGCGGTCGCGCAGACGTCTTGCCAGTTCCCAGACGACAATTTCAACGCCGCCTTCTCTGGATGGCACATGCTTCTGGCCGATCATGGCGATGCGTGTGGCGGATTTTTTGTTTTTACGAAATGACATGCCAGACCTCACTGTTGCACTTTGTTCCGGATCAGAAAATTCCCCGCTCTTTCATACTTGCGATCGTTCTGCGGAAAGCCTCTTCGAGGCCGACCGCAGGTTTCCAGCCAAGCGCCATCAGCTTATGGCTGTCCAGCGTCAGCTTCGTGTCCGCGGCGTACCCGTAAACATTTTCTTTCGGGATATCATATGTCACACGGATTTTCCGGCCGCTGACGTCTTCCGCGATTCTTTCGGCCACGAGCTGTGCCATACCGGCAATCGTCGTGTGTGCCGCCTCGTTACATACATTGTAAGCGGAGGCGTCCTGTCCTGCCACAAGAATTGTCAGAAGTCCCAGCACCATGTCTCTCGTGTAGCAGTAATTGCCCTCCGAGAGGCCCTTTGTATGCAAAACAATGTCTTCGCCGTGCAAAGCACTCTTCGCAAACTGCGCAAAAACTCTGCCCTCCCAGGGAAGTGTCCCCGCTCCAAACGTCTGGGCGAGCCTTGCGACTCTTGTCCGAAGGCCGTATTCTGCATGGTAAGCAACACAGAGGTTTTCACACATCCGTTTGCTGAGGGGATAATTGCTCCGCACCTTCGTGGGATCAACGAAGCCGCCGCGCTCCTCAGAAGCTCTCGTGTCCTGTCCGTAGACGCTCATGTCGCCATAGGCTTCCATCGAAGATATGTACAGAAAAACCGGCTGCTGCTCGTCTTTAGAGGTACCTGCCATAGCTGCATCGAGCAGCCTCGTAGTTCCCTCGATCGCGGAACGGATCGTCTCAACCGGTCTGGAAACCATCACTCTGGATGTCGTCACAGCCGCGCAGTGGATAATGTAGTCGAGACGGCCGCCGGAAATTTCCTGTACCTTTTCATTGAAATCCGGGGCTGTGATATCCGAAAGGACCGGAAAAAGATCTTCCCGCCCCCACAGCTCTCCGTATACGGTCTTTGCCTTCTCCTCGCTGCGGATCACCGGCAGGATGCGCATTCCGTAGTTATTTGTGCGGTTCATACAAGCCAGCGCTTTCACAAGGACAGAGCCGACCAGCCCTGTCGCGCCTGTGATCAGGAAGGTACGCCCTGTAAGCTTGTCCCTGTTGTCAAGGATAAGCGGACTTTCCGCAATAATCTGCAGATCTTCCTGCAGAGTGTGATCGTTTGGAGCTTCCGGAGAATTCATGTTCATCTTGACAACCTCGAAAATAGAAACAGGCGTTTTTCCGCGCCAGGTCAGCCACCTTGTGACTTTTACGCCTGCGCGATCAGGAAACGCCGGAGTGCCGCGGTAAGCTTCTTTCCATGTTTGCGCCAGCAGCCGGCCAGAAGGAGGACAAGCAGTCCGTTCAGGAGCGATACTGCGACATAAACCGTCATCCGGAGCCTTCCGGAGTAATGCGCCGGTGTCAATACATTGTTGATATGCTGCGCGAAATATAAATGCGAGAAGTAAAGCGCCGTGCTGTATTTCGCGCAGAACTGTGTCAGTTTCGCGGCGGCCGGCTTATCAAACAGGCCGCTCCCGGCTCCCTGTCCGCTGAACGTAAAAATGACCGCGATCAGCAGCAGAAAGATATAGAAATAATCCGCGGTCGAAGGATCTTCTTTATACATGTAAAAAATCACGGCTGTATAAATGCCGGTTCCTGCAAGCCGGATCAGGATATGCGCGGGTTTTGTCAAGCGAAGCATCCGCAGCCTGGCCGCGGCGTAAAATGCGACAACACCCAGGCAGAGCTCTGCCATCGCGCGCAGATCTCCTTTATATACGAGTCCGGTCCATTCCACCGGGTCCCTCGGATGTCCGAATGTCCGGCAGAGGTAGCCCAGAAGAAACAGGGCAGTAAGCGGCGCTCCGATATGCACCATAAAATTCTTATGCCTCCGAATCAGAGGGTACAGCACCGCCATGCAAAGCAGCATCGCGGACAGATACCACATGCAGCCGTCGATGCCGCCTGTAAAGATACCGCTCATCTTGATCAGCGACAGCTCGAAGAAATACTTGCCGAAATCATGCAGAACATGCCGCAGTCCCGGGAAACCAAAGCCCTCGATCAGGAAAAACCCGATGAACCAGGCAATCAGATATTCAGGCAGGAACGCCCTGATCTTGCGGAGAAGGAAATGATAGGTTTCGGTTCCAAGCGTCGCCCGTGTCACGCCGGTGCTTTGCCTCCGCTCTGCCCGCAGAATCGACGCCATCATCAGATATCCGGATACGATGAAGAAGAACTCCACGGCAAGCGAGCCGCCCAGAAACAGACAGTTTTCGTCTCCCAGCACATATCTGGAATGATGCAGCATAATGATAACCGCAAATACAAAGCGAAGAAAATCCACTTCGCGGTTGCGCTGTTCCATACAATCTCCAATCCGGCAGCTGCGGCAGACCGTGCCGCCGATGCGTTTTTGCGTCCCGGCGCTTATGCTTTCTGCAGCCACTGCAGAGTGACGTCAGCGATCCGCTCCTGCGCATGGCCGTCGTCCATGCAGCCTTTATCGGAAAGGAACTCCGTGACCTTCTTCTGGTACACATCGTCGTTGAACGAAAGAATGTGATCAACAAGCTCCGATGTATCCGTGGCAACCGGGAACGGTGTATCCTCGAGCTTGAAGTAAAAACCGCGTTCGTTGTTATAGTCTTCAATATCCATCGCGAAGATAAAGCCGGGTCTGCGCATCAGAACATAATCATAAATCCAGGATGAATAATCTGTGATGCCAACCTCTGTAATCGCAAGCAGCTCCTGCATGTCCGGATATTTGGTCACATCGATGACTTCATCGGAGCGGACGGTGTTTTTGCCGGCTTCGTTCTTCTTGTCGTTGTCGTGGTAACGAAGAAGCAGGCACCACTTTCCGCCAAAGCGCTCCGAAAGCGCCTTTACGACTGCGCGCGCGTGCAGGTCATAGACTGCGAAATTATGATTGTCGCGGAACGTCGGCGCGTACAGTGCGAAATGAATATCCTCCGGCAGATCATAGTCCCTGATGAAGCGGCCGCGCAGGTACGCTCTCGTCTTTTCATAGTTCGGGAAAAAGATGTCGTTTCGTGCGTGTCCGAGTTTCAGGATCGGCGTTTCCTTCCAGAAAGTTTCACGGAAAACGCTGTCCTCGAACGTCGAATTCGAAATGCACTCGGTCGTCAGGCGCCCCATCCGCATTGCCGCAACCGGCCACGACATGTTCGTATTGTAATGCGCGATGTCAAAGCGCTTGATGCCAAGGCTCCCGTGCCATGTCTGTACGATATGCTGCTCCTTTTTGGTCGGGAACGGATAGAACTTGTCACCGAGCAGGGAATTGATGTATATCACCCTCGAGGACGCAGCGGCGTGGAAGTATTCATAGGAGTTTGTTTTGACGAAATGAACGTGCTGATCGATATATTCCTGCAGCTCTTTGACCCTCGGGTCTTTCCGGTCCAGCGTGCCGAAGTCGCGGGCAAGGATCTCCTGCGCGCCGATGGACGCGGTCTGCGGTGAAGTGACGCTCCAGTACAGCTCCACATCCGCCTTTCGTCTGATGATTTCCTCGCTGATATATTTCATGTTGCAGGAAACGCTGTGGTTGAACGGCAGGAACATGATCTGGTTCGGAACCACTTTGACATGCGGCCACATGACAGAACGGGCGAGATACCCGATCTTGCGGTCGAGCCACGTATTAAACTGTTTAAAACAGTTTCCGAGACGTTTCAACGTCTTGCCTTCCACCATGACATGCGGCAAAGATTTGAATTTCTTTTTGAGAACGCGTAAAACCAGCATTTTTTTCCTTCTATTGTACGTATTGAAAAGGCTCGTTGACAAAAGTCTGCACCGCGCCGTGCCCGTCCGCGTCGCAGACGGTCCGGATATGATGCGTTTCAGGGTCAATAGTTGTTGTCCAGGTTCCGCCTCCCCGGCAGATGCCGGAGATACGGCCATCCTCTCCGGGCGTTCTGCCAAAACATTCCCTGTAGGACTCCTGCAGCAGCTTTTCGTAGTCGACGTCGACTTCGCGGCCGCCATTTGCAGTGAGCGCCGCCTCGACTTTATGCGTGTACGTGTATTCGAGCACCCGCCTTGCCTTTTCGCAGGTTTCCAGACGGTACTTTCTCATATAACCCGGATACCAGAGCGCGAACAGAACGCAGAGAATCAGCGCGGCTGCCGCGGCGGCAAAAAGTCGCAGCTTATAACCCGAACGCATTGGAGCTCTCCTTTGCGGTGACGATCGCCTTGAAGATGTAGTAGTCAATCGGCGTTGTGATCTTGATGTTCTCGGTTCGGCCTTCGACAGTATAAAGCTTCTTCCCGAAGTAGCGCATCAGATTCGCCGAATCAATAAAGTCATTTCTGCCTTCATCAATCGCTTTGTTATGGCATTCCAGAAGATCATCGACGAAGAACGTCTGCGGTGCTTTCGCGAGCTGGCATTGTTTCCTGTCAAGGATGGTGCCGAGCTCTCTCGTCTCATGGATGTCCGGATTCGCTTCCCTGTCCAGAATTACGGTTTCAATCGCCGGTGTCACGGTAATCGCGCTGCCGTTGATGCGGCAGCATTTGATGTTTTCCGTGATAGTCGCGGGATCAACAAGCGGGCGGACACCGTCGTGTACAAGGACGACCGAATTGGTGTCCGGATCAAGCTCGTGAATCTTGACAAGCCCGTTATAGATCGATTCCTGGCCGGTCGCGCCGCCGCGGACAATAGCCTTCACTTTTGTGATGTGAAATTTTGCGCAGAGCTTCCAGAGCTTTTCGATATATCCGTCGAGACACGAAATGACAATGGAGTCAATATAATCGTGGTTTTCGAATTTTTCAAGGGTATAGATGATGATCGGCTTGCCGTACAGCTCGAGGAACTGTTTGGGCACACCGCCGGCATGCATTCTCTTGCCGGTACCGCCGGCAAATATCAAGGCCACATTACTCATGCCAAAGTCTCCTTATGAATCAGGTTCTGCGCGGACTTCGCCGCTTTCAGCTTCGTCCGCGATCTGTGATACCCACGCTTTGCGCAGGGTTGTCCGTATTCTGCGCATGCAGATAAAACGGCGCGAAGAACACATGCTTCTCCCTGTCCGCTTCTTCCGGTATCTTCCTGTAATCGCCGTACAGTCTTTTCAGGTACAGATCGTACCCTTTGGAAACGAAGACTTTCATATCATCGTACTGCACCGGAATACCCTCGCAGATATCTTCGCGTCTGTACAACTCGCCGTAAAAGTGTCCGCGGCCTGCAGGAATCGTAACATAGCGGCTGCTGCCGTCATGGCAGCGGCTGTACCAGCGGTCGGACCAGCGGATCCATGTGTCAAGCGAAGCAAACGAAATAAGTGCCCCGAGAACAATTTTCGTTCGGAAAGTCCGGATATACTCTTTCCGTCTGTCAGCATCACCCTCCGCGGTCTTCGCAAGTTCCATCAGCTCTTTTCTGTCACGGAAAAACTTCCGGCACGACTGCGCGAAGCCAAAAGCCATGCAGCCGAAGCCGTGGATGTTTCGAAGAAACGCATTGTCATAGGTGTTCTCGATGACGAAGATATCAATAAAAGCGCCGCACTCGGGGTTGTGAAAATCTTCCCTTGTGCGCACGCTCGTCCCCTTTAATAATACGCGGGAGAGCAGAAGGCCATAGCCTGCCGTTTCCTCCGGTGTATGCACCCAGTATTTTTCCCCGAATTCCTGCCGGAAAACCTGGACAAACTGGTCGTGATCCTCCCGCGGCATATTGATGTCGATGTCGTCATCCCACGGAATGAAGCCGTGATGCCGGATGGCGCCAAGCGCGCTGCCGCCGCCGAGGAAATATCGGAGATGATGTTTTGCGCAGACCGAAACAATATCCCGCAGAATGCCGTTCAGCGTTTTCTGCAGGTCAAGGAGCTGCTCATCCGTCAAAACAACAGCGCCCTCCGGCTGTATATGCTTGAAAACTTCGAGCGTTGATAGACTCATACGTCACTTCCGGCTCTGCGCGTCACTGCGCATCGTACTTTTTGTGGAAAAACTTCGCGACAAGAAACTGTTTGATCTTGAGCGCCCAGTTCACGCGTTCGACATACAGGTAAGGGAGGACCTTGATCTCATCCTCTTTGAGGACGCCGTCCTTTACCTGCTGCATCAGCCAGACATTGAGAATCAGCTCGCCGACGCGGCCTGTGTACCGGCCCTGATAAAAGTTGTAGTCCTTATAATCGACCTTCTTCTCGAGTGTGAACAGTATATCGAACAGCCATGTGCAGTACCGGTCCAGCATGTCGTGTTCCATGATCATCATGTTCCACATGTGGCCGCTGCGCTGCTTCATGACTTTATTAAAGGAATCAAGGTACCCGGGATATTTTTCTTTTATAATCTCGCGGGTTTTGTCGAGATGCTCGATGTAATGCGTGTGATCGTAGTGCGAATAGAGCGTCTCGATAAAATAGTAGCGCTTCCTTGGCACAAACACTTTGTATCTGCCGAGCATCGGCTCCAGCTCATCATAGGTCAGAACATGATCGAATATGTCGCCCCGGATGCCGGATTTCTTCGCTCCGCTCCCGCGGAAATACCGGCGGTAGTGCACGAGCCCGACATAATCCGTGTGGATATGCTTCCATGCCCAGTACAGTCCCGTCAGCTCGCAGAAATGCGGATTTCTACTCGAGATGTTATCGCCGATGTTGTCCTTGAGATAGCCGAGATCGAGTTCACTGCCGGACTTATTCTTCGCAACGGCCGCGCCCACCTGGAGCGGCAGATAAATCGGGTCACGCGGCATACGGTAAACCTTATGCGTCGTGACGATGATCTTCGCGGTGAACTTATTCTGATGTCCGTTCTCCTGCGTCTTCATAGTAGCGTCCTTGCTGGCTTGTCCTGATGACCGGCGCCATTGCCGCTTCATTGGTTACTGACTTCCACCGGCATTTTGCACAGTCTGTTCGGCAGCTGCCTGTGCGGCGGCCTGTGCTGTGTTCTGGTCCGCTCCCTGCGCGAATGCCTGTGCGGCGGCAGCTTCCGCGGCTGCCTGCGCGGCGGCTTTCAAAGCCGCGTCTTCGCCCTGTCCCGCGGCACCGGCCGTCTGTCCCGGCGTCTGCGCATTCTGACCGGTTGCAGGCGCGTTCTGACCGGCGGTCGTATTCTGTGAAGGTGCGGTTACAGAAGGCGTCTGCGCCGCGGCTGCATCCTGCGGGTTCGCAGGGCTTGTGATCGTCTGCTCCAAAGCCCCTGCGGCCGCGCCCTCCGGCGTCGTAATGATCTGCCCGCCGGTAGAAGCGGAAGGGGAAACCGGCGCTGACGACTGCGGAGCCGTAATTACACTGCTCTGCGCCGCGCCATTGACGGAACCCGCAGAACCGCTGCCGGTTCTCTTGCCGGTTACCGCGTCGTATGGCTTTGCGTATCCGTTCCCTTCCAGTGTATCCGCCTCTGTAGAAGCCGCGCCTGCTTCATCATAGTCGACGCCGTAGACTGTTTTGCGGAAAATCTTGGAATTCAGGTCAAAATCCACCGCGGTCAGCGTCCTGCCTTCCATGCCTCGCATCGCACCGTACGTGCCTTTCTGCGGCAGGGTCATCTGTGTTACGCTGGCACCCATGAATTTCGGCGCAAGCGTTAAGAGATTCGCGACTTCTCCCTCGGTGAGATTCGTCTGGATATAAGGCACCAGCTTATTGAGCGTGGAGATCATATCGACAGCGTTCAGACTGCTCAGCTTATGTGCGGCAGCCATAATAATTCTTCTCTGCCTTTTCACGCGGTGCCAGTCGTCGTCTATCGCGCGGGTACGCGCATAGACCATTGCTGTCGCGCCATTCAAATGGTTCATGCCGGGATGCACAACCTGCATCTGCTTCTCAACATGCATGCCGGTGATATAGCCCGCGGTGTAAGTGCCTTCGGGGTGATTGAGGTGCTCGGCTTCCGGCTTCGTGAGTGCGACGTCAACGCCGCCGATTGCGTCGATTGTTTCAATCAGCGTATGAAGATTGACGCGGACGTAGCGGTCCACATCGATCTTGAAGTTTTCCCGGACTTCCGCGGTCTGCATCTGTGCGCCGCCGTAACGGAAAGTATGCGTGAGCCAGTCCCACTGTCCCTCATAAGCGCCCCAGAGTACCGGAACGCCGATCGAGCGCTCGAAGCTTGTAAGATAAACCTTTCCGTTGTCTTTGTTCAAAGACAGCAGAATGCAGCTGTCTCCACGCGCATTTTCCGAGAAGTTATCGGTTCGGTCGTCCGTTCCGATCAGCAGGATGTTGTAAACAGAATCATCCTTGAAAACATCGCCTTCCGCAGCCTTCGCGTCCGCCTCTCCGAGGCCTGCCAGCTGCTTCTTGACAGAATCATTGACTTCCTGAATTTCCTTGTCCTTCGCGTCTCCCGCTACAAGCGCCTCGACGTTCTTGTCGCTGTACGCTCCATTATCTTCTTTCTGGAGTCTCGAAAACTCAAAGTGATATACACCGTAAAGCGCTGCTACGAGAATCGCAAGGATCAGAAGAACAATCAGCAGAATCCGTACCGCAAGCTTTTTGCCGGTCAGCTTCTTTCCGGGCTTCTTCCCGTCGGACAGTTTATTGCCGGTCGTTTCTACTTCTGGCAGTTCGCCGCCGGACGGCCTGATGCTCTTCGTTTCGCTGGCACCTTGCGCCGCGTCTGCCGGCTCTTCGCCGGTCTTTGCATCCTGCGCGGCTTCTGCCTGCTGCCCGGCATCTTTCGAAGAGGACTGCGCCGAAGCGGCCGTTTCCGCGGAAGCCGGAGCTGCAGCAGCGGCATCAGAATCCGCCGCCTGCTCCTGCGGCTTCTCTTCTGCCCTTTTCCGTTCGTCGGCAGGGTGGAGCTTTTGTATCCTTGTCTCATCTCCCGTATCCGCCGGCTCTCCGGCATCTGCTTCGCGGCTTCCAAGGTCTATCAGCTCAACCTTGATTTCTTCGCTGCTTCTGTGCGCCGTCCTTCTCTTCTGCTGGGGTTTTCTGCTTCTTTTCTTTCTGGTCATAGGATTCCTGATAACGCGGGATGCATCCGCCGCATACATTACAATATAATTACAAACTTTTTACGTTATACCGTTATTTCTGCTGATTTGCAATATCTTCCGCAACAATTTCCTCGCCGGAGCGGTTTTTCAGCTGCTCCTGGGACGCCGCGGAAAGTCCGTTATTCACAACCGCGTGCAGATCGCAGGTACTGCAGCGGTCGAGCTGCTCCTTCGTAACCAGGCCGTCCCTGTAATCCCGGACAACCTTCAGTTCATACATGCTGTACTTTTTCTTCTTATAAAAACGAAGGAATTTGTGATGGAAAACCCAAAGCGCCGGTTTCCAGATGTATTTGTGCATCGCGGGGCTGACAGACCCGATCATCCAGCACTGGCGTTCGCAGTGGCGTACCTTTCTGCGGACTTCCTCCGCCTGCTCGCTGTTCCAGAGCTCATCGAAAGTCTGCGTGTTCAGGTTGCCCATGACTTCCTTGTCCTTTGTTCCGTTGCAGGGCATGACATCGCCGTACGGATCGATAAAGAACATGTCAAAACTCATGTCACAGGGAAGCAGGCGCTTTTGCCCGTAAATGTAGTTGATGAGGCCGTGGTTGAAGTAGGCGCGGAACCATTTCTTCGGGCTGTTCGAATTTAAAAGCTCGTTGATCAGATTCTCGAAGTTCTGCGCGACCATCGGACGGTCATGAATGATGTTTTTCGCCTCAACGAAATAAAAGCTGTTATGGAGAGAAGCTGTCGCGAACTCCATATCCAGCTTGTCAGAGAGTTCATACAAAGGAACAAGATCCTTCGCGTTGCGGTCCTGCACGGTCATGCCAAAGCCGACGTCCTTCATGCCCATCGCGCGGAGCCTTCGCAGCGTCTCATAGCCTCTGTTGAAACCGTCCGGGAGACCCCGGATCTCATTGTTCGTCTGTTCCAGTCCCTCAATCGAAATGCGGATACCGATATTGGGAAACTCTTTGCACAGAGCAACAATCCGATCTGTAAAGAACCCGTTTGTCGAGATGACAATGCGGTCGCTGATCTTGTTCAGCTCCCGGACGATGTCCGGCAGATCCGTCCGGATGAACGGCTCGCCGCCCGTAATATTCGTGAAATACATCGGCGGGAGCTTTTTGATCGTTTCAATCGAAAGCTCTTCTTCGGGTCTGGAAGGCGCCTTGTATCTGTTGCACATCGTACACCGCGCGTTGCAGCGGTATGTGACTATGACTGTTCCGTTTAATTTCTTCATATCATTTACCTTTCGCGGGAGCGGCCGGCCTAACAGTTGACTGCAAGAAGCTGCGCGCAGCCGTGGATGCGGATGTCTACAGACGCCGCCGGAACGAAAATCGTGTCGCCCCTGAAGAAGCGGAGAAACTTTTCGCCGTCCGCGTTCTCCCCGTCCGCATGAAAAAACAGCGTGCCGCAGCCGTCTATGCATACAAGCACCTGAAACGAAGTCTCATCCGTATGATACGCGGCAAGATCTCTGACGCGCTGGGTATTGACGCTCACGCGTTCGACCGAAAAATACCTGCATCTTCCAAGGAACTCCGAAGCATACCCCGGTTTATAGCGGAGCACGCGCATCGGCTGTCTCGGCGTACTGCTGCCATGCAGGTTCGCAACATCGAGCGCCTTGTCGATATGCAGTTCCCGCTCTCTTCCGTTCTTATCAACTCTGTGATAGTCAAACATACGGTACGTGAGGTTCGAGCTCTCCTGAATTTCCACGACAAGGCTGCCGCTGCAGATTGCGTGCACAGTCCCCGGCGTAACGAAAAAGACATCGTTTTTATGTACCGGGACTTTCTGCAGGAGCTTCAAAACCGTCCCGTCTCCAAGAGCCTTCCGCAGCTCCTCTTTCGTAACGTCGCGGTTGAAACCGTAAATCAGGCTAGCGTCTATGGAGGCGTCGGCGACGTACCAGAGTTCTGTTTTGCCTAAAGAGCCGTTCTCTCTGCACCGCGCGTACTGATCATCCGGATGTACCTGCACGGACAGGTCACGGGAAGCGTCAATAAACTTGACAAGAATCGGTATCTCTCCGCGGTCCGTCCGGACGCCGCCAATATTCCCGGGATGCGTTCCGATGAACTCCGGATACTCTCTTAGAATAGCAGAAAGCAGCCTTCCCGTAAAAGGTCCTGAAGCCGCGCGGCTTTCCCCGTCCGGATGTGTGGAGCATTCCCAGGTCTCCGCGAGGGGCTGCAGCTGCAGCTGTTTGTCGAAATCGTCCCGCAGCCGCTCTCCGCCCCACAGGTAATCCTTACCTATGGGCGATAATAAAAACGGTTCGTGCAATGGAGCCATAAAGTTCATTCCTCCAGCGCGTACTTTTTCTTGTCATGTACACTGATGGATTTGCCGAGCTGCACTTCGATCAGCCGGATCTCTTCGGTATCCGAAATGATGGTGTGCCGGCAGCCGGCCTGCATCGTGATGACGTCGCCGGCGTGTACGTTCTGCTCCATGCCGTCCACAATCGTGCGGCCGCTCCCGGAAATCACGTTCCAGACTTCGTCTCTGTGATCGTGGCTGTGATAATTCATTCTGTGGCCAGGCTTCAAGGTAACAAGGATTGTCAGACTCTCTTTTTCGACATCCAGCACCTGAAAACTGCCCCAGGATTTCTCCGCAAACATTACCTGCTGGTCCATCGCGTCCACATACGGCTTGATGTAGCTTGACTGCTCCTTGTCCGTAACGAGAATGCCTTCGGGGCTGGCCGCGACGACCGCGTTCTTCAGCCCCATGACAAGGATCGGAACGTCGAGTTCATTGACGATATCCACGTTCTCGCAGGCATCGCCGATGGTTCCCTTGCCAATGACAGGCTCTTCCATGGCTTCGGTCAGCGTATTCCAGGTGCCCATGTCCTTCCACTGGCCTGCGAAACGCATGACCTGAATCTTCGGCTCCTTTTCCGCGACCGCGTAGTCAAAACTGATCTTGCGCACCGTCTCATATTTGGAGAAAAGATCGTCGTAGTCGGTGAAGTCCATCAGCTCGTGGGCTTTCTGCAGAACGTAGCCGATCCTGTAGGCAAAAACGCCCGCGTTCCAGAGCGCTCCCTGTTCGATATACCGCGCAGCCGTTTCCGCGTCCGGCTTTTCCTTGAAGGTCCGGACTACGCTGACCTTATCTGTATTTTCGGGAATCACGTAGCCATATTTCTCGGACGGGTAGGTCGGCTCGATGCCCATGACGGTCAGATTCGCTTCTCCCTCCTGCGCGAGGCAGGAAAGGTCCCGCAGCGCCTCAAAATAATCCCGCTCCACATACGGATCCACCGGACAGACAACTACCGGCTCATTCTCGCTTACTCCCTGCACATCGTGCAGGTAAGCCGTCGCGAGTGCGATCGCAGGAAACGTGTCCCTGCGGCAGGGCTCTACCGAGATTCCCGCCTCTTCACCGATCTGGTTACGGAGCTGGGAAATCTGCGATTTGGATGTCGCGACTGTAATCGTAGCGTCTGTGTCCACAGCTTTGATCTGACGATACATCCGCTGGACCATGGATTCATAGCCGCCATCTTCGGTCTTGAAAATCTTAATGAACTGTTTGGAGCGGATATCATTGGAAAGCGGCCAGAGCCGCTTTCCGGAACCGCCGGATAAAAGGATGATATGCATGGTTTATCTCTCCGCGCGCATCGGATTTGTCAGGAAATCATGGTAGGTAAGCCGGATGCCTTCATCAAGAGAAGTTTTCGGCTCCCAGCCCATTGCCTTGCTCTTGGATACATCGAGCAGCTTTCTGGGGGTTCCGTTCGGTTTTGACGGATCCCAGCGGATCTCACCGTTGTAGCCGACGATCTTTGCGACCTTTTCTGTCAGCTCTTTGATTGTCAGCTCCTTGCCGGTGCCCGCGTTTACGGTTTCATTGCCGCTGTAATTGTTCATCAGGAACACGCAAAGATTCGCGAGGTCATCGACATAGAGGAACTCGCGGAGCGGCGAGCCGTCGCCCCAGCAGGTTACGTAAGGAAGGTTCTGTTCCTTCGCTTCGTGGAATCTGCGGATCAGCGCCGGCAAAACATGACTGTGCGTGGGATGATAATTGTCGTTCGGGCCGTACAGGTTGGTCGGCATTACGGAAATGTAGTCCGTGCCGTACTGGCGGTTTAAGAACTCGCAGTATTTGAGGCCGGAAATCTTGGCGAGCGCGTACGCTTCGTTGGTCTTTTCCAGCTCCGAGGTCAGAAGGCAGGATTCCTTCATCGGCTGCGGCGCCATGCGGGGATAGATGCAGGAGCTGCCGAGGAACTCGAACTTCTTCACGCCGTTTTTCCATGCGGAATGAATGACATTCATCTCGAGCGTCATGTTGTCGTACATGAAGTCCGCAAGCGCTTCCTGATTTGCGATGATGCCGCCGACCTTCGCTGCCGCGAGGAAAACATACTCCGGCTTTTCCTGTGCAAAGAACGCCTCTACGGCTTCCTGTCTTGTAAGGTCAAGTTCCTTGTGGGTTCTAGTGATGATGTTGGTATAACCCTGTCTTTCGAGCTCGCGCACGATCGCGGAGCCCACCATGCCGCGGTGGCCTGCAACATAAATCTTCGCGTCTTTAGGCATCGGGGGCTGTTTGGATCTGTATTCTACTGGTATTTCTGTCATTTCACTGCCTTCTTTCTATGTGTTCTGCCGTATGAGCGGCAGTTTGCCAGGCTGCATATGCGGCGGGTTTCCACGCCGCTCGGACGGCATGCCATTCTGCATGCGCTGCGGCTTAAACCGCGCTGTGCAGTGCCTTCTCTCTTTTTGCAAGTGCTCTGTCATGTTCTGACATGATCTTTACAAGCTGTTCGTAGCTGGTCTTCTGCGGGTTCCAGCCGAGGACTGTTCTGGCTTTGGTCGGATCGCCCCAGAGATTGTCGACATCGGTCGGACGGTACCACTTTGGATTCGTGCAGACAAGGAGCTTTCCGGTCTCCGCATCATAGGCTTTCTTGTCGATCCCTTCGCCTTCCCAGCGAAGACGGATGCCGTTCGCGCGGAAAGCCTTGTCGGTGAAGTCCTGCACGGTATGCTGCTCGCCGGTTGCTATGACAAAGTCTTCGGGTTTTTCCTGCTGCATGATTAACCACATGCATTCAACGTAATCCTTCGCGTAGCCCCAGTCTCTTTTGGAGTCCATGTTGCCGAGTTCAAGATGATCCTGTAACCCTTCCGCGATCCGGCCGGCTGCCAGTGTGATCTTTCTGGTCACAAAGTTTTCGCCGCGCCGCTCCGATTCGTGGTTGAACAGAATACCGTTCACCGCGAACATGCCATAGGCTTCTCTGTACTCCTTGACCATCCAGAAACCGTACTGCTTGGCAACTGCGTAAGGGCTGTACGGATGGAACGGCGTCGTTTCTCTTTGCGGCACTTCCTCGACCTTGCCGAAAAGCTCGGACGTCGACGCCTGATAAACTTTCGTCTTCTTCGCAAGTCCGCAGATCCGGACCGCTTCAAGAATACGAAGAACGCCGAGCGCATCAACGTCGCCCGAGTATTCAGGAGCATCAAAAGAGACCTGCACATGCGACTGAGCCGCCAGATTGTAGATTTCATCAGGCTGCACTTCACTGATGATGCGGATCAGGGAAGAGGAATCGGACAGGTCGCCGTCATGCAGGGTAATGGAACCGGCTTCGATCAGATGATCTATCCTTGCTGTGTTGGAAATCGAGCTCCGTCTGGTGATGCCGTGCACCTCGTATCCTTTTTCCAGAAGGAACTCGGCGAGATAGGAACCATCCTGACCGGTGATTCCGGTTATGAGCGCTTTGTGAGACATAGAAAACCTCCTGTTGACGCAGTCCCCCGGACTGCTTTATCTTGCTGCGGATTTTTGCGGCAGAATCCGGTGCTGCCATGCTTGACGGTAACGATAATAACGCAGTTTTCAAGGAAAATGAATGAAGGATATTGATTTACTTTAGCACAAAATTGAACTACTATCAAAAAGGCAGGAGGCGCAACGATGGATACTTCTCTTTTTCATGGAAATATGGTAACAGCGAGGCGGATCATTTACACGCCGTCTGTTTTTGCGAAGAATACGCTCCTGTATCTGCAGGAAACCGGCGCGCTGCAGGCAAGGAAGCCGCATACAAGTGCAAGGAAGAATCTGCCGTCATTTTTGTTTTTCATTGTGCGTTCCGGCGAAGGGACGCTGACTTTTCAGGGAAACACCTACGCGCTGCGGCGCGGCGACTGTATCTTTCTCGACTGCAGTGAAGGCTATTCGCACACAACTTCGGAAAATCTGTGGGAACTGGAGTGGGTGCACTTTTCCGGCAGGACAATGCGGGAAATTTACGGGAAATATATGGAACGCGGAGGAAGTCCTGTCTTTCACCCGGACACACTGGACGCATATCTGGGGTGTCTGTCTTCTCTTTACGCTCTTGCTGCTTCAGAGGATTACATCCGGGATATGCGGATCAACGAGAAACTCTCCGCTCTTCTGTCTCTGATTATGGAGGAAAGCTGGCATCCCGAAAACGCGGCAGGCAAAACGGCGGCCGTCTCCCTGAAACGGCAGAGTGTGCGCGAGGTGAAGGAGGACCTTGATCTTCACTATGCCGAAGAGATCCGGCTGGACGATCTTGCAAGAAAATACGGGTTCAACAAATTTTATCTGACGAGAGTTTTCCGCGAGCAGTATGGCATCAGTATCGTTTCGTATCTGCATCATGTGCGGATCACGAAGGCCAAGCAGCTGCTGCGGTTTTCGGGCAAAACCGTCGAGGAAATCAGCAGCATGGTCGGCATTTCCGACGCGAATTACTTTTCGCGCCTGTTCCGGAAAATTGAAGGGATGTCGCCGCTCGAGTATCGGAGCCTGTGGTGAAGGGCTGCGTCTGCTGCCTTCCGGCGGCTCCGCTGTGATGAAAGCTGCGCCACGCCAGCATGAAAGCTGCGCCAGCCGTTGGCTGCGCGGCGTTTACTTGGGCGCCTGCAGGAGATTCTGCGGCGGTTATTCCCGCGCCTTCCGCAGGCCGCGCAGCGTCTCCGCTTCCTTTGCCCGCCACGGGCTTGTCAGGAACGCGATGTCATCTTTACTCGTAAGCTGCGCGATATCTTCTTTCTCCAGAACCGATCCGGGGTGAAACAGAATTTCGAGATTCCTGCCACGTTTTTCCGCTGCCTTTTCCGCGTCTGCAAGGAGCGGCTTTACATTCGAAAGGCACATGTGCCCGGACAGCATGACGCCGATGAAATCATAGCTTTGCAGGATCGTGCGCAATTCGGGATGGCGCTTTTCGTTTCTGCGCGCAAGAAAGTTCAGAACCAGCACTTTGACCTTGTTAAGTGCCGTGAGATCATGAATTTCTTTCCGGTGCGCTTTATACAGCGCTGTATTCTCCCGCGGTACGCGGATGAACGTCACTTTCCAGTTCTCTTCCCGGATAAGATCACAGAGTGCGTCAAAAAAGACCGGCAGCATCTGATAATGGACATGCGCGTCGAGACGGAGGCCGCCTTCGGGGCATGTTCTGCCATCATCCATCTGACAGAAATCCGCGCCGAAATAGGGCAGACACCGCGTGATCTGCGCCTTCATCTCCTTCTTAATCTCCTTATAGTAGCTTTGACGGATAAACGGATTGCAGGACGCGAAAAGCAGCTTCCCGAACGAAACACGGAAAATGCCGCTGCTGTCCGTCAGATGCGGTATTTCTTCTGCCGGCGTAAGGGCTTTTCCTTCGACCAGATTCAGGTGAATCGTCAGCTGCAGGTCTTTGCGGACCGGGCGGACAAGTTCCATACATTCTTCAAGACACGGGCTGTTCGGCATGATACTGATGCCGTTTAGCACACCATGATGATAGCAGTCCAGAATCCGGCAGCTCTGCGCCGGAAAAAGTCCGTAGTCATCCGCGTGAAATTCAATTCTCATAAGGGCTGCGCTCCTTTTGCGCGGCGGGCGCTTCGTCACTTCCGGCGGATACCGGACTGCAGTCCGCCGCGGGCGCCGCGGTTTTGCCGCAGGCTATGCTGTTACCGAAGACTGCCGGGCTGGCGGGCGCAGTGTCATGTCCGTCGGCTTCCGCACCCGGCGCCGCCGCGTTCTCCGTTCTCTGCGCGATGATGTATCTGGGCCGCCCCAGCACTTCTTCATAAATTCTCGCGATGTAGTATCCGATCACGCCAAGACTCATCATGACAATGCTGCCGATAAAAAGAAGCAGCAGAATAATCGTCGTCGCGCCGGGCACGGACCGCCCCAGAATATACGAACGCAGTGAGTCAATTCCCTGCAGAATCATCAGGATAAACATGATGATACCGAGCCATGTGACGATCTGCATCGGCAGCGTTGTAAACGAAGTGATGTTGAAGACCGCGTACCGGATCAGCGATTTCGTCGACCATTTGGAACTGCCTGCTTCCCGCTCGTGCACTTCAAAAGGAACCGCGATCGTGCGGAAGCCGACCCACGAGGAAAGCGCGCGGAAAAACGCGTGCTTCTCGTTCATGTTTAAAAGCGCGTTTACGACGTTTCTGTCCAGAAGCTTGAAATCAGAAGCGTTGGACATGTCAATACCGGTCGCCGAACTGATGATTTTGTAGAAGGCTTTTGCCGCGAAAGAATGCAGCGCGGATTCCCTGCCGCGGTCCTTTTTGACGCCTTCAACGACATCGTATCCCTGCTGCCAGAGCCGGTACATCTCGATCAGCTTTTCCGGCGGATGCTGCAGATCACAGTCCATGACAGCCGTGCATTCTCCCTTAGCCTGCGCAAGGCCCGCAAAAACAGCCGCTTCCTTGCCGAAGTTTCTCGAAAACCGGACACCGCGGATTCTGGGGTCCCCCGCTGCGGCAGCGCAGATTTCATCCCATGTCCCGTCTTTGGAGCCGTCGCTGACAAAGACAATTTCGAATGGGATTCCGGCCGCATCCAGAATCGAAGGGATCACTTTTGCGGTCTTAAACAGGGTTGCCTCCTCGTTATATGCGGGAAGCACAACGGAAAGAAGGCCGGAGCGCTGTTTTGCCGTAGTTGCAGAATTCTCACGCATGCGTTTACACCATGATTGTCATTCCTCTGGGAATGACCTCGATCGACGCGTCCTGATACTGACCGCCGAACTCACCGTCTACCGTCCAGTTCACGGGCTTATCCGTCCGGAAGCGGACATGACTCGTCTGGAACACCTTGACGTACTCGTTATCTACCCTGCCCTTGCTCAGAGACTGCAGGATGCCGTTCAATGAAAGCAGGTCTCTTGGTGCGGAAACCAGAACGACCTCAAAAACGCCGTCGCTCAGATTCGCTTTCTCGAGAATCGGCGACTGCACGCCGCCGACAGAGGTTGAATTCGTAACGCCGCAGAAAACATAATCTCCCTCTTCGGTCACGCCGTCATGCTCGATTTTCGCGTGAACCTGATAGGAAAGATTTCCGGGCAGCGTTCCGATGATGTTGAGGACGTAGGCGCCGTATCCGAAGATGTTTTTGATGTTCTGTGGTGTCGTATAGCTGACTTCGGTGAACGCGCCGAAGCCGGCCACGTAATTGAAATACTGATCCTGCAGCTTCCCGAGGTCATACTGCATGGTCTTACTGCCGGCAATGACTTCGCAAAGCTGCTCCGTTGTCAGTTTGCCGTTGATATTGCGGGAAAAATCATTGGTGCTGCCGCTCGGGATATAGCCGATCGGCGTTGTGTTGCCGCACTTTTTCATGGCATTGACAAGGTGGTTGAGCGTCCCGTCGCCGCCGCTGCAGACAATTTCGTCAAAACGGCTGCCGACCTTTGGAATAATCGCCTCCGAAGTCAGGCCTTCACCCGGAATCAGCGGGTAAACGGTCACTTCGCAGCCTAGAATGGAAAGCTTTTCAATGATCGCCGGCAGGTGGCTGCGGGAGCTGTTCTGCCCTGAAACCATGTTGGCGATAAGAAGGATTTTTTTCATGGCATCCTCATGATCTCAATGAAGGTATGTGGCGTCGCCAAAAGAAAAGAATCTGTACCTCTCCTCAACGGCGGTCTGATACGCGTGCAGAATATTCTCTCTGCCCGCGAAAGCGGACACCAGCATGATCAGCGTCGATTCCGGAAGATGGAAGTTGGTGATCAGCCCGTCCATTACCTTGAACTTATAGCCGGGATAGATGAAGATCGAGGTATTGTCTGATCCCGCGTGTACGATACCGTTCTCGTCCGCCGCGCTCTCCACGGTGCGGCAGCTGGTCGTGCCGACACAGATGACGCGTCTGCCGGCAGCCTTCGTGCTGTTGATCAGATCCGCGACTTTCGGCGTAACATTGTACCACTCCGTATGCATGTGGTGTTTGGTCACATCATCCACTTTCACCGGACGGAAAGTTCCGAGACCGACATGGAGCGTCACATACGCGAGGTTTACGCCCTTATCCTGAATCCTCTGCAGAAGTTCCTTCGTGAAGTGCAGTCCCGCTGTCGGTGCTGCGGCGCTGCCGTCGAATTTCGCGTAAACGGTATTATACATGCCGGGATCCTGCAGCTTGTGTGTAATATACGGAGGAAGCGGCATTTCTCCGAGCCGGTCCAGCACTTCTTCCCAGATTCCGTCATAGTGGAATTTCACAAGCCGGTCGCCGTCGTCGATGATGTCCAGAATTTCCGCAGTCAGACTCCCGTCGCCAAAGGTGACTTTTGCGCCCGGACGAAGCTTCTTGCCGGGCTTTACCAGCGTTTCCCAGGTATCTTCGGTTCTGCGGTTCAAAAGCAGAATCTCGACATTCGCTCCGGTATCCGCCTTGGTGCCAAGGAGCCTTGCCGGGATAACCTTGGTGTCGTTGAGCACCAGTGTCTCGCCGGGTTCAAGGTAATCAATGATGTCATGGAAAACTTTGTGCTCCAGTGCGCCGGTTTTTCTGTCAATAACCATCATGCGGCAGTTATCCCGCTGCATCATGGGGTCCTGCGCGATCAGTTCCTTCGGCAGGTCAAAATAATAATCTTTCGTAGCATAACCAACCGGAACGGAATGCTCTTCCGTTCCGGCTTTGTTCTGCATCTGTTCTTCTGACATAATAGCTTCTTTCATGATGTAAAGAGTGCCCGCCGCCTGCAAGGACCGGGCGCCGGGCAGTCTTAAGCTTATTCGTTTCTAAGAGACGCTTCCCGCAGGAATGCCTTGTATCCTTTGAACGCTTCGTAAATGTCCGCCTTGCTCGTTGCCTCCGACGGCGCGTGCATGTTCAGAACCGGTACGCCGCTGTCAATGACGTTCATGCCATACCGCGCGAGAATGTACGCAATGGTTCCGCCGCCGCCGACATCGACCTTGCCAAGCTCTGCCGTCTGCGTAATGACGCCTTCCTGATCGAAGATCGCGCGGAGATGCGCGATGTATTCCGCACTCGCGTCATTGGAACCGCTCTTGCCGCGGGAACCCGTGAATTTGTTGAATACCATGCCTCTGCCGAGGTAAGCGGTATTTTTCTCCTCAAAACACTGCGCCCATGAAGGATCAAACGCGCTCGAAACATCGGAGCTGAGCATATCCGAATTCGCAAGGCATCTGCGCAGGGAAAGTTCACTGTACTGGCCTGCGAGATTCATAACCTCGGCAAGCGCGTTCTCAAAGAAGTGCGACTGCATGCCTGTCGCGCCGACGCTTCCGATCTCTTCCTTATCGACGAGCAGCGTGACGCTGGTTCTCTTCGGCATCTCGACAGCAAGCTGCGCCCGGAAAGAAGGATACGCGCAGACTCTGTCATCCTGTCCGTAGCCGAGAATCATGCTGCGGTCAAAGCCGGCGTCTCTGGCCTTGCCTGCAGGAACCACCTCAAGCTCCGCGGACTCAAAGTCATCTTCCTTAATACCGTACTTCTCTTCGAGCAGCTGCAGCAGTGCTTTCTTGACTGCGTCCGCAGCGAGTTTCTTCTCGTCGTCAAATTTATCCTGTACGGTAAGGGGCTTTGTCTTCGCGTCAATGATGATCGGCTTGTTGCCGATGATCAGGTCGAGGGCTTCGCCTTCAATGACTTCGGACGCTTTCTTCTGCATCTGATCCTGTGCAAGATGGATCAGAAGATCCGATACGAAAAACACCGGATCGTCCTCATCCTCGCCTACGGAAAGGACAACGGTTTCGCCGTCCTTCTTCACAATGACGCCGTGCAGCGCAAGCGGGCGGGCAACAAACTGATATTTCTTGATGCCGCCGTAATAGTGTGTATCCAGATAACCGAAGCCGCCTTTTTCGTACAGCGGATTCTGTTTGACATCCATTCTGGGGCTGTCGATGTGCGCTCCCAGAATGTTCAGGCCGTTTTCCATCGGCTCCGTACCGATCTGGAACAGCACAATGGACTTGTTCATCCACGCGCAGTAAACCTTATCGCCGGGCTTTAACTCTTTCTTCTGCTTGACAGCCTCGCAAAGCTCGACATAGCCGGCCTTTGCCGCCTCGTTGACAAATGTGTCAACGCATTCGCGCTCTGTCTTGTTGTCCGAAATAAACTGACGATACTCCTCCGCAAACGAAAGGCACGCTTTCTGTGTGTCCAGATCATAAGTTGTCCATGCGTTCAATCGTTCCATGCTAAAATTATTCTCCTTCCTCTTCAATCACCGGAAGCAGGTTCTCTTCCTGCACCGGCCGGGCCGTGATCACGGCCGGTTCTGTCTGTTTTGCCGCCGATGTATCAGCGTCCTCTCCGGCATCCGAAGACTCCTCCTTCTCCGTTTGTTTCTGATCCCACTGATATTTCGGCACATATTCGGAATCAAAGTCCGAAAGCTGCTTCTCATACTCCTTTGTCTGCGCGAAGCCGTGATAAACAGCAATCTGATACAGCTGTTCGGTCTGCAGGTACAAAGAGTCCGTGACAATCACGTTTCTGCGTACAAGATCTCCGCTCCTGCTGTAATTGACGGGGTCCTGCGTTCTCGTAACCTGATATGTCTTCTCCGGAAGCCGGTATCCGTCCGGAAGAAGTCCCTTCTCCAGAAAACCGGAATACGAATCCGCAAAATATCCGTGATCAAGAAAAGCTGCCACCGCATTCTTCGTATATCTGCCGGCGAGAATATCTCCGGAAGCCGCGCTCTTTAATCCGGAGCGCACGCTTTTGTACGCCGTGTCGCCGCAGTTCGATTTGTCACTGTAAATTATCAGCAGGGCATCCTTCACGGTAAGCTGTGTAGCCGCGTTTGCGTTCATCGGCAACAGCGTTACGGCTACGCACAGGGCAGCCGTAAGTAACAGCGCTGCCAGTTTTCCGGGCATCTTTCCTTTCATAAGATTTCCTTTCCGGATGACGTCCAGGCCGGCTCGTTCTGCAGCCGGCATTGTCACCACTACAATATGATTGTAGCATGAAGCCGGAAGAATAATCATCAACAAAAAAGGAAAACTGTCCCCCGGAAATTACTTTTCCCCGCGAAGCGGCGGTAAAACACCTCTTTCCACCAGCTCCTGCCTCGCCACCGCAGTAACGGAGCGTTTTCCGTAAAACGCTGCCGACGAAACGTTGTTAAAGTTGTCCGGGTCGCCGATTTCCGCCATGCACATGAAAGGTCCCTGCTCGTTGTTCATCTCCGGCACCAGGACGTCGCCGGTGTCGTCATTTTGCAGAATCGAGAGTTTCTCTTCCATCTGCCTTGTGTAGTCGGAAAGCTGTCCGCTTTTCCAGAACGTATAGCAGGTATAGTCAACGCTGCCTCCAATCAGATGTTTTCCGAAGATTGCGCAGAGTACCAGTGCTCCGAAAAACATCAACATGTTTAGTACATGCTGCCGCGTGGCGAAGCCCGCGTAAGCTACCTGCTGCCGCGCCGCAGAGCACGCGTAAGCTTCCTGCTGCCGCGTTGCGGAGCCCGCTTGATCGTCCTGCTGCCGCGTTGCGGAGCCCGCTTGATCGTCCTGCTGCCGCGCCGCGGAGCCCGCGCGGTGCGCTGCGCGATCCGCGCGCAGCCTCAGCGCGCACCCCGCATAAGACAAAGCAACAACCAGCATGACCAGCGTCACAAAATATTCCGTGTCCGGAACACCGCCGGATACGTCTACAGCGGAGTATACCTCCGGGGCATACACGCCGGCTGCGATAAGGAAACAAAGAACCGCGACGGTAACCGGATGCCGCAGAAACGCCCGCAGCCGCGGCAGGCCCTTCTCGCCGCGCCCGCCTTGCGTCAGTTCGCCAGGCATCTGCTCATCCGGTGCGGCGTTTTCCTGCGCGGCGCATTCCGCCGCAAACCCAAACGTAATCGGGAGCAGCAGGATCAGAGGTCTTACCCGCAGGAAATACCCGGCGCCGCGGGCCGCGCAGACCTTGATGGAATTAACAATGACCATGACAATGCCGGCTGCGCCGCGGCTTCCGAACCCTTCGCCGCCACGCACTTTGTTGCCCGGCGCCGCCGCCGAAACAGCAAAGCCCGCAAGCATAAGCGCAAGAGGCAGCAGAATCAGGAGACACCGGCGACTCATCCGTCCGTCTGCCGCCGCATACAGAATCAGCAGCAGGGTCAGCTCCAGTGAGAGTACAATCGCCGGATAACTCGCGCCGCCAAGATATGCCATCAGCAGGCACATGCCGGCGAGGTATTTGTTTTGACCGGTCTGAAGAAACCTGTCCGCAAAGACGGCGCTGACCATCGCCGCGCAGTACGGTATCAGGTAGTGCGCGACGCTCGTATACCAGAAAATGCCTCCGCGCATATAGGGCATGTACTGTATCGCAAGAATGGACAGGAGCGAAAAGATCGTTACGAACGCCGACCGGCTGATCCGCATCACCCGTGTCAGGAAGTGATACAGGAAATACCCTGTGCCGATACAGAACATGGCAACCGCAAGGAGCGGTACAATCGTATAAAGCCTTTCACCAAACACGCTCGGCTCGATGCAGAACAGGAAGATGGACGCCCACGTCCCCTGCCATGTGTACCATTTGGAGACAATTTCTCCCGCGATATTCGAAAGGGCGCCTGCAATGCCGGTGCCGTCCCGGAGCGCCTGCATGACATGTGCCCCGTATCCAAGATCGTCCCCGGTCGCATGGTCGAACGGCGCGATCAGAATGATCGGGATCAGCGTCAAAACAAACAGCGCCACACTGATAACCGCCGGCAGCCGCAGTGAATTTTTCTTCATCTGTTTCTCCTTGCGGCTTATTGCTTACGATCTGAGCTCGATACCCAGATTTTCAAGTCCGTTCAGGATCTTCTTCATCGCCTTGTCGACTTCTTCCGCCGTAAGAGTTGTGTCTTTATGACGGAATGTCATCGTGTAGGCCATGGACTTGTAACCTTCTTTGACCTGTGAGCCTTCGTAAATGTCGAACAGATGATATTCTTCCAGGATCCTGCCGCCCCGCTGTTCGATGACCGCTTCGATCTCACCTGCTGTCACATGCTTCGGAACCAGCATGGAAATGTCTCTGCTCATGGCCGGGAACTTTGCGATGCCTTCAAAATGATGGGCGAAGCTTGCCAGTTCGAGGACATTCTTCAGATCGATCTGCGCGACGTATACGCGGTCGTTCATGCCGTAAGCCGCGGCCACGTCCGGATGAATTTCACCCATGAAGCCGAGGACTCTGCCATCTACCAGAACATCTGCCTGTCTGCCCGGATGGTAGAAGGACAGGGAGCTTCTGCGGCACTCCATCTTCGTCTTGATACCGACAAAAGCAAGGAAGTCTTCCAGAACCCCTTTCAGATCAAAGAAGTCGCCGTCCCCGTAAAAGCCGAGTGTGAACTGCGGGCGCTCGTCGGCATAGTCTGTCAGAGGGAGCTGTTTTGCGATATAAATCTTTCCAAGGTCAAAGAGCTTGACGTTTTTGTTGCGGCGGGCAAAGTTCGTACCAAGCGACGTCAGAATACCGTTCAGCATGGACGTACGCATCAGGGAATAATCTTCGCCGAGCGGATTGGAAATGCGGATCGCATTTCTCATCGGCGAATCTTCTTTTATCCGAAGCGTATCAAATACCTTCGGGCTCTCGAACGAGAAGGTCTCGGATTCCGAATATCCGTAGTCCATCGCGATATCCCGCGCACCGTCCTGCAGATGCATCATCGATGTAAGTCCGCCGATTGTCGCGCTGCTCTTGGGGAGTGTGGACGGTACTTTATCGTAACCATCGAACCGTGCGCACTCTTCGGCAAGGTCGCACATCTGCTTCAGGTCCTGCCGGAAAGACGGAATGACCAGCTCATTTGCCGCCTCGTCATAGACCAGCTCTTCCTTGCGGAAGATGTCCAGCATATGCTCTCTTGTGTAAGAAGTTCCGAGGTACGCGTTGATCTTCTCCGGCTCAAACGGAATTCTGCGCAGCTTGGGAAGTTCCTCATGTACATCCACATACGTTTTCGCGACGGTGCCGCAGCCGAGCTCTTCCATCAGCTGGCAGGCGCGGTCCATGGCAGCCAGCGCGTTATACGGATCAAGTCCCTTCTCGAAAATTGCAGAAGCGTCCGTGCGCATGCCGATTCTCTTCGAGGATTTGCGGATATTGGTTCCGTTGAATGTTGCGGCTTCGAAAAGCACTGTTTTAACGCTGTCCGTGATCATCGAATCCTGGCCGCCCATGATGCCGGCGATGCCGACATACCGGTCCGCGTCGCTGATCATGAGGACATTGGAATCGAGCTTTCTCTCCTGTCCGTCCAGTGTTGTGAAGGTTTCTCCGTCAGAAGCTCTCTTTACGATGATCTTTCCGCCGTGAATCTTGTCAAAATCGTACGCATGCATCGGCTGTCCGTACTCCATCATGACAAAGTTCGTGATGTCGACCAGATTGTTGATCGGGCGGATACCGAAGTTCGCAAGGCGTCTCTGCATCCAGCGCGGGGACGGCGCGATTTTGACGTCCGTGCAGATCGCCGCGACATATCTCGTGCAGAGATCCTTCGCCTCAATATCGACAGTGACGCAGTCTTTTGTGTCTTTCGGGCCTTCATGTTTTACCGTAACCTGCGGCGCGCGGAACGGTTTATCAAATGTTACTGCCGCTTCCCGCGCGATGCCGAGCATGCTGTAGCAGTCCACGCGGTTCGAAGTAATTTCATACTCGAAATTTGTATCGTGAAGTCCCAGTGCCTCGATTGCATCGCTTCCAAGCGGCAGGTCTTTCGCCTGATCCTCCGGGAAAATATAGATGCCGTCATTGGTCGATCCGGGATACATGGATTCGTCGGAGCCGAGCTCGGTAATGCCGCACATCATGCCGACAGAGGCAAGGCCTCTCATTTTGCCGGCCTTGATCGGGATGCCGCCCTCGGGAAACGGACTGCCGTCATGCCCGCCAGCGACTCTGCCGCCGTTTAAGCAGACCGGTACGACCGCGCCCTTTACAAGGTTCTGCGCCGATGTGCAGATCTGGATGCAGCACGGAAGTTTCCCGTCCTGTCCGTCGGTCTCCTTTGTGTAATTTCCTTCATAGGCTTTTCCGATGTTGACTTCGCAGACCCAGAGATGTTCCGCGTCCGGATGCTTCTCAATGCTTTCTACCCTGCCGACGACGATCTTCTCGCAGTTCTTGTCAAGACGCTCCCAGCTTTCGACTTTGGTTCCGGAGAGTGTCATTTTGTCATAATATTCTTTATCCGTGCATTCCAGTTCAGGAACGTAATCCTTGATCCATGAAAGTGGTGTGTTCATTTTGTCTCCTCTTTCTTCTGTTAATCCGCCAAAACAATGCCTTCCGTAAGCTCATCAGAACTGGTTGATGAAGCGGACATCATTCTCATACAGAAGACGCATATCATCAATTTCGTATTTCAGAAGGGCGATACGTTCCAGGCCGATGCCGAAAGCAAATCCGGAATACTCCTCCGGGTCAATATGGCACATCTCAAGTACATGCGGGTGAACCATGCCGCAGCCCAGGATCTCGATCCAGCCTTCTCCTTTGCAGAAGCTGCAACCCTTACCGCCGCACTTGAAGCAGGAAATGTCCATTTCCGCGGACGGCTCCGTGAACGGGAAGTGGTGCGGACGGAAACGGACCTGCGTCTTTTCGCCGAAGACTCCCTTCGCGAATTCCGCCAGCGTTCCCTTTAAATCCGCAAATGTGATGCCTTTGTCGACGACGAGGCCTTCCACCTGATGGAAAACAGGCGAATGCGTAGCATCCACCTCGTCCGCGCGGTAAACGCGGCCCGGTGCGATCATGCGGATCGGGATCCTGCCCTTTTCCATTTCGTGAATCTGAACGCCGGATGTCTGTGTGCGCAGAAGCATGTCCCCGTTGATGTAGAAAGTATCCTGTTCATCCTTTGCAGGGTGATCCGCGGGGATGTTCAGCGCCTCGAAGTTGTAGTAGTCTTTCTCGACTTCCGGTCCGTCGACAACTTCATATCCCATGCCGATGAAGATATCTTCTATTTCGCGGAGAGCAACTGTATTGGGATGCAGATGGCCTCTCTTCATTCTTCTGGAAGGAAGTGTCACATCGATCGTCTCGGATGCAAGACGCAGCTCCTGCGCTTTCTCTTCTATTTCTTTCTGCGCTTCTTCGAGCCTGGTCTCGATTTTCGCGCGGACATCATTGACCATCTGTCCGACCTTCGGGCGGTCTTCCTTGGAAACATCCTTCATGCCGCGCAGGATTCCGGTCAGCGCACCTTTCTTTCCAAGAATATCCACGCGGATGCGGTTAATGTCCTCTGAAGTCTTCGCGTTTTCCAGCGCTTCTTTTGCCTGAAGCCTGATCTTCTCAAGATCTTCCTGAATCATAATTCCTCCTCTTTCTGTGGGGCTTTGCACGTGCGCCGGCATTTCTGTCGGCGGTGTGGCCGGTTGCGCCGGCATTGCCGATGACAGTCCGGCCGGTTGAACACAGCCGCGCGGCGCGCGGCTGCGGTGTCGGCGGAAATGCACATAAAAAAGCCCCGCCCCTGCTTCTGTTCAGGGACGAAGCTTATTCTCTGCTCCGCGGTACCACCCGTATTCCGTCATAGACGGCACTTCATTCATACCTGTAACGCCGGCTCTGCGGATCAAACTACTGGTTCGGTCTGCCTGCCGCTGCAATTTAAAGACAGCTGCAGAATACCAAATGTTCTTTTGACCTGCTCGGGAGTGAATTCATGCGGCCCGTTCAGGAAGTCTTTCAGCCGGTGAACTTCCTCTCTGTTAGTCCGGGTATCGGATGTCTGTCTCCGTCAATGCATTTGTTGAAATTTTGAAAATCTGCATGAATTATAGGGCGGAAGCAGGGGAAACGTCAAGTGGGACACGGCGGAAACTGCCGCGGTGTGGAAAGAAGGAGCGGTCGCGGCGGATATCAGAAGCGCGGCATGAATGAACTGTCGGTCGCGGCGGATATCAGGCCCCGGCACAAGCTTGTCAATGCTTTTGCAGAATCAGTAAATGGAGTTTCTATGCAGTATGGCATATGGGGCCGTTTTTGCATAGAATTTCCAAGACATCCTGGGCGAAACCATCCGAAAATAAAAAATCCGGTACAAGCCGCCGCCTGCACCGGTTCTCATCTCCTATTGACCTGTCCTCCCCCTGCCAGTTGACTCCTAGCCTCAAGCCAGGTGGGTGTCCGCAGAACAGTTTTTGCCTTCCCCTGACCATTGCCGCGGCCGGAGCCGCGGCCGAGGGCGTGACAGCTGCTGAAACAATTTAGAACTCCCGTTTAAAGTATTTGTAGGATCAAATAAAGCAAAAGGATTTCAGGCAATTCGAGTATAGCAAATCATTTCCCGCGATACAACCTGCTCCGAAATCTCAATATATTCTGTATTTTTTCCACATCTGTTTTGTGTCCAGCAGGACAGCCTCATGCTTCGCTTCCACTGCTTTCTCAAGATTGTGCAGAATCTGATCCGCGTTATCCGAATCCGCGATGTACGCAGTCAGTCCTTCCTCTGACTTCGGCAGGACATCATCCAGCGGCGCCGTGTTGCTTTCATCTATGCAGAAAAACCTGCGATAGGTCAGCAGCTCATTGCTCAGAAAATAAATATGTGATGTGTTCGCCGGATTATAGGCTACGACAACTGTTTCCTCCGCATGTTCCTTTGCATAGGCCATTCGCTGCCGGTCCTCCGGATACAGGAACTGAACTTCTCCTGCAGACAGCCCCGCCGAATCTGTTACAAGAAGAATACTTCCCAGCAGAAGGACTGCCAGCCGCTGCGATATTCCGGCCGGCCGCGGCGCTGCCCCGCTTGCCGCCGCATGCTTCGTAATCAGTCGGAACGGCGGCAGCAAGATCAGAAACAGCAGCAAAGGACACAAGTTTATCACGTACCGGATGGAGCTGGCTCCCAGAATCAGCGCAGTCTTCGACACAACAAGAAAAGAGGCTGCAGTGCTGACAAGCAGTATCGCATACTCAGAATGATATAAAGAAAGTTCTCTTGCGTTCAGGGCGGCAGGCGTATTATCACCGGCCGGTTTCCTGCAGCGCTCTCTCCTGTACCGTAAAACCCATGCGGTAATCGCGGGGATCAGGACACAGACAGCCGCTGCAAGCAGAAACCAGCCAAGCTTTCCTGCAAACAGTTGGTCGTTAATCAGGCCTAGAAATGTTTTCCATCGATCCAGCGTGTTGGAAGGATCGATAAACTCGGTCTGCGCCTCCCTGCCGCGGTATCCATGGAAAATCTGCGACAGACTCGCCGGATAATACAACACGCCGGCGGCAAGAGCCAGAAGCTGCGCGAGCGCATATTCTCCGCAGGTCTTCAAACGCTGTTCACCCTTACTATGAGTGAGCGCATACAATTCAAAACAAGCCCCTTCGAAGAATAAGATGATCAGATAGTAATACTGGGTCAGAAAGCCGCAGAAGGTGCAGAGCGCCATAAGCGCGAGCAGCACGGTGGTCCTGTGCTGCCGCATCCGTTGCAGGCGCACGGGCGTTTGCCGCCGTGGCCGGCTTTCCGGCGTCCCGCCGGGCCGCTTCGTCGCGCAAAAAGACTTTCCGGCGCCGCCGCGCGGCTCGCTTCTGAACTTCATGTTGCTCCGGTATGCCGCAGTCGCCGGCGCCTCCGGCAGAGAACACCGCCCGCCCGCGGCCGGCCCGGACATCTCCTCCATAAGCAGGACCAGAAGCAGCAGCTGCAGCAGCGTCCAGACGATCAGCCACTGATACATTCTGATAAACATGACAGCGGAAAACGCGACGGGTGAAAAGCCCCACGCCGCGGTAATCATCAGTGAAAACGCACGTGAGCCGGATAGATGGTACGAAAGCGCGGCGAGAATCAGCTGCGCGAAGAAAAAACCGATAAAGTTTACGGCAAGCCCCTGCCATTTGCTGAACACGCCGGGTGTAAGATAACACGCAGTGCGAAGCGCATAGTAATAAAGCGGCGGGTGGACGTCCCAGCTTTGTACTGTTTTGACGAGGGCAAGGTCAAGACTTTCCCCCGGCAGCGCGATAAATTCTTTCCGCAGATCGCCGGAGTCCACCCACGTGCGGTCCGAAAGGTAAAGTCCGGTGCTGCGGTTCGTTGAGTAATACGAGTAGTATTCATCTTCATGCATTCCGAATTTACGCGTACCGCAGTATCCCATTGACAGCAGCTGCAGGGCTATGATCAGAAAAAGAAGTGCCGCGGCTGCCCCGCGGACACTTCTTTTTCTGCCTGTTAAATGCGTGCGCACTGCTCTTCGAGCCATGCTTTTTCCTCTCCGTCAAGAAACGGCGCAATCTTTTCCAGAACCTGCGCATTATAGGCATTCAGCAGCGCGAGAAGCTCCCCGGAAAGATAAGCCGGATCAATCAGATCGCGGTCAAACGGAACATAAGTCAGCGGCTCAAAGCCGTAGAACTCGCCGTCTTCGGTCGTCCTTTCATGGACGCACAGAAGAATCGTCTCGATACGGATACCGTACTTACCTGACTTGTAGACACCCGGCTCATCGGAAACAACCATGCCCGGTGCAAACGCTGTCATATCGGCGGCGTCTCTTTTTCTGTAGCGGATGCTTTGCGGGCCTTCATGTACGTTCAGAAGGTAGCCGATTCCGTGGCCGGTTCCGCATTTATAATCCATACCCTCGCGCCACATCGGCTCCCGCGCCATGATATCAAGCGTGATGCCGGAGCTGCCCGCGAGGAATTTCGTATCCATCAGCTGCAGCATGCTGGCTGCAGTCAGCGTATAACTCTTCTTCATGTCATCTGTCACAGGACCGAGAGCCATTGTCCGTGTGACATCGGTTGTGCCGCGCATATACTGTCCGCCGGAATCGACAAGCAGCATACCCTCGGGCTTCACTTCCGCACCCTCTCCTTTCGGTTCATAGTGCATCATCGCCGCGTTTTCACCGTAAGCGGAAATCGTGGGGAAGCTCAGTTCGACATAGTCTTTGATCTTCGCGCGAAGACCATCCAGATGCGCGGCCGCACTGCCTTCCGTCATTTTCTCCCTGCCGACCGTCTTCTTCAGCCAGTAAATAAATTTGGTAACGGCCGCCGAATCTTCAATATAGATCTCCTTGAAGTTGCGGATCTCCGTTTCGTTCTTGACCGCTTTCATGTAATCTACAGGGCTGTTGACAGGGATCATAAAAAGCGAAGAGTCCGCTCCTGCGGCTGTCATCGCCTCACGGATCGTCTGGCAGGTCTGATATCCTGTAAATGCAGGGTCATACAATACCGGTCCGTCATAGACAACACGCGTTCTCAGGAACTCATCAAAGGCAAAATAATGGCAGATGACGAGGCCGATCTCCTTCGCGTACTCTCGGAGCTCATCAGTCACTTCGCTGTCCTGAATGAACAGAAACGCCTCATCCGGCGTGACAAACGTATAGGAGAGCGCCACCGGGTTGCAGATAACGTCATTGCCGCGGATATTGTAGAGCCACATGATCTCGTCAAGCTTGCTGCTGACGTAAAACTTCGCTCCCTTTTCGTCCATGACCGCGCGCAGGCGCGAAAGCTTGGATGCCGCTGTTTCACCGGCATACTTTTCCGCATCCAGAAGAAAAACAGGATGCGAAGGAAGCACCGGCCTGTCACTCCACACCTCTTCCGCGAGATCCTTATCCGAGCGGATCTTCACATGCTTTCCGGAAAGGAGCCTTGCAATTTCTCTTCCCTGCGCTTCGTTTACACACCTGCCATCGAAGCCGAGGGTTTCACCGTCCCGCATTGTTTTGCGGAGAAATTCGTGCAGTGTCGGCACCCCCGGCTCTCCCATGCGCTGCTCGATAATGCCGCTTCCCTCCAGCTCATGCTCTGCCTGGATGAAGAACCTGCCATCCACCCACAGGTCCGCCTCGTCTTTTGTAACTACAAGCGTTGAATTTTCCCCTGTGAATCCTGAAAAATACTCTCTGACCTTGAAATAGTCCGCTACGTATTCACTGCCATGAAAATCCGCGGTCGGAATCATGTAGACATCAATGCCGTATTTTTCCATGGCTTTTCGAAGCGCGTCCAGTCTGGACACGCAGACATTCTGTGCCATTTTCGTTTCCTCCTATCTGTCTTTCATCGGTTTATAAGGATACTCCGTGCAGATCGAACGGTATGCCGGACGGATGATCTTGCCATTATTGGCAAGCTCTTCCATACGGTGCGCGCTCCAGCCGACGATTCTGGCCATCGCAAAAAGCGGCGTGAAAAGCTCCATCGGCAGTCCCAGCATCTGATATACAAAGCCGGAATAAAAGTCGACATTTACACAAACGCCCTTGTACATCTTACGTTCTTTCGCAATGACCTGCGGAGCCAGCTTCTCGACCAGAGAATACAGCCGGAACTCCCTGTCGTAGCCGTCCGCGTGCGCCAGTTTTTCAACAAACTTCTTGAATATAACCGCGCGGGGGTCAGAAAGCGAATAGACAGCATGTCCGACACCGTAAATCAGCCCTGCGTGGTCAAAAGCCTCTCCATGCAGAAGTTTTGCCAGATAATCGGCAACCGCATCTTCGTCGGTCCAGTCAGACACATTTTTCTTCATGTCCTCAAACATGCGGACGACCTTGATGTTCGCGCCGCCGTGGCGCGGTCCTTTCAGGGATCCGAGCGATGCCGCAACCGCGGAATACGTGTCCGTCTGCGTGGATGTAACGACATGCATCGTAAAAGCGCTGTTATTGCCGCCGCCGTGATCCATATGAAGCGCAAGGCATACGTCAAGAACCTTTGCCTCCATATCCGTATACTGACTGTCCGGGCGGAGCAGGTGCAGAATATTCTGCGCAATACTGCCTTCCATCAGCGGCGGATGAATGACAAGGCTCTTCCCGTTCACGTAGTGATTGTACGCCTGATATCCGTAAATGGACAGCATCGGAAACAGGCTGGTCAGCATCATACTCTGTCGCAGAACATTCGGCAGGGATATATCATCCGCCTTGTCGTCATACGCATACAGCGTCAAAACACTCCTCGCCAGCGTATTCATCATATTCGCGCTCGGAGCCTTCATGATGACATCCCGGACGAAATTCGTCGGAAGGCTCCGGTAAAAATTCAATGTTTTCGTGAACTCGTCGAGTTCTTTCCGGTCCGGAAGTTTTCCGATCATCAGAAGATACGCCATTTCCTCAAAGCCGAACCGGTTCTCCGAAACAAAGCCGCCGATCAGGTCCTCGATCGGATATCCCCGGTAAAAGAGATGACCGAAATCCGGAACTTCCTTTCCGTCAACAACCTTCTTTGCCCGGATTTCCGCAATATTGGTTAACCCGGCAAGAACGCCTTTACCGTTCAGATCACGAAGTCCGCGCTTGACATCATATCTGGTATAAAGCTGCGGATCAATGCGATCCGCCACGCGTACGCCGTCCGCGAGCGCGTCAATTTCCGGTGTGACAAGCGAGTACGCGTTTATTTCTTTTTCTTTTTCCATTCACAGCCCTCCTTGACTGTTATTCCCGACGCAGTGCCCCTCCGCGACGGAACCGGAAGAATCAGAAAAACAACTTTCCCGCCTTTCTGACGCTTCGCAGATAATAGATAAAGGTACTGAAAAACAGAATCAATACCGCCAGCTCCGAAAACAACGCAAAATCAGAAACAATCTCAAACAGGCCGGTATACTTTCCGGCCAGTTCCCAGATTCCCAAAAGGATTGTAACAAGCGACAGCGCGAGCGTTCTCGGGAACATGAACTTCTGAAATCCTTGTATATTTTTGCAGTTTGTTCTGTCTGCCGGCTGTGAAGGAGAGATCATGAGGCTTTTATTAATCTGTCCGTCATTTTTCAGCCGGATTGCCGCGTACAGGACATAGATTCCGGAGGCGATAATCAGTATGCTGATAACTTCATCCATTTGCCGCTCCCTCACAGACCGAGAAACTTTTCAACCATGGACTGCATGGATGCCTTGTCTTTGCCGCAGACACCTTTATGCAGAATCTTTGCGCCGCGAAGGGAAGCGACAGCCTGCGGAACCGGGACGCCTGCTGTTCTGGCAAGTTCATCCGCAAGATCCAGATCATCCATGTCTGTCTCTTTGCCAAGAGCCCGCATGACGCTCGTCTCGAACTTAAACGGACTTGCCGTGGAAACAATCACCGTCGGCGTCTCATCCGCGGTTTCCGTCTGGTACTGCGCGTATACGCTCGCCGCGACGGCTGTATGCGGGTCGATCACATATCGGTGGTTTTCATACATCAGACGGATTGCGTCGGCTGTCTGGTCCTCATCCACGTATCCGCCGTAAAAACAATCCAGTTTTGAGCGCATCTCATCCGAAATGCGGTATACGCCCTTCTCCGACAGATCCTTCATCAGCTGCGCGTTGACCGCCGCGTTGTCGCCGGCGATATGATAAATCAGGCGTTCCAGATTGCTTGAAATCAGGATATCCATCGACGGAGAACTTGTCAGAATGAATTCCCGGTTTCTGTCATAGGTCCCTGTTCGGAAGAAATCGAACAGAACTTTATTGGAATTAGAGGCGCAGATCAGTCTGTGCACGGGAATTCCCATGGCTTTCGCGTAGTACGCCGCGAGAATATCACCGAAATTGCCGGTCGGAACAACGAAGTTGACCTCATCGCCGGAACTGATTCTGCGGTTCCGAAGAAGCCTTGTATAAGCCCAGACATAATAAACAATCTGTGGCACGAGACGGCCGATATTGATCGAGTTTGCGGAGGAGAACTGATATCCCGCAGCTTCCATTTTTTCGCGGAGAGCCTCGTCCGTAAAGATCTGCTTCACGCCGCTCTGGCAGTTGTCGAAATTACCTTCCGCGGCAATCACGCAGGTATTGTCTCCCTGCTGCGTGACCATCTGGCACTTTTGGATTGCGGAAACACCATCTTTCGGATAAAAGACAACAATCTTTGTGTCCGGAACGCCCGCAAAGCCGGCGAGAGCGGCTTTTCCTGTATCTCCGCTGGTCGCGGTCAGGATCACGATTTTCCTGTCCAGATGGTTCTTCTTCGCGGCAGTTGTCATAAGGTGCGGCAGAATCTGGAGCGCCATGTCCTTGAACGCAATCGTCGGGCCGTGGAACAGTTCCATGAAATAGGTGCCGCTCTTATCCTTGATCGGCGCGATTTTGGCGGTATCAAAGTTCTCTCCATATGCCTTGTCGATGCACCCGCGCAGCTCCTCCTGCGTGAAATCGGTAAGGACAAGCTTCATGACTTCATAGGCGACTTCTTTATAATTCATTCCGGCCAGCTCTTCAAAGCTTCTGTCCAGCGCGGGAACGACTGTGGGAACGAAAAGTCCTCCGTCATCCGCAAGACCCTTCAGGATAGCTGCGGAAGCCGTGATCGGTGCCGCGTCAGATCTGGTGCTCTTATACATAACTTCCATTCTCGTCTGTCCTCCTCTTCTCTTCCTTGCGGCTTTGTTGCCGCGTCTTCTTTCCTTCGCAACAATTTCCTGCAGCTCTGTTATATCGCTGTCCCGGATTTCCGGCTCTCTATGCTCGACGGGCCGGCGCTGTCTCTGCGCGTTCAGTGCCTCATCACTGATCGTACCGACTGTCTCCGAACCTGTGACCTGTGCGGCAGGAATGCGCTCCGCTTCTTTCTCCGTCAAAACACTGCCCGCAGGCCGCTTCTTCGGCGTACCGATCCGGATAATCTTTTTCGCCTGCACAACGCCGAAAGGCTTTGTCATGGAAGCCTTATCAATCAGCCTGACAAGAGCGTTCGCGGCGAGAAGCCCGGCCACCGCAGACTCTTCCTGAAAAGACGCCTTCCGGAGAATAAAGACAAAAGCTCCGAAAAGCATGGCAAAATACACCTTCCCCCTCTTCGACATCGGGGTGGTTGTATAATCGTTTGCCATAAAGAACGCCGTGAACAGGAAACCGCCGCCGATCAGCTGAACCAGAAGATAATACGGGCTCAGTCCCTGCCCGCCAAACAACGAAAACAGGACCGCGAATGTCAGAATCGAAACGAGAGGAATCAGGATATCCACGATTCCGGCCGCAAATAAAAAGGCAACACCCAGCAGGATCATAACAGCGCTTCCGGTGCCGATTCTACCGGGTGTATTGCCTGTGATCAGCGCCTTCAAATCAGGAAGCGTACCTGAAAGGAGTGCCTGCAGCGGTTCTTCCCCGGCTGCAAATACGCCGCCGTGGAAATTGCTCATCCGCGCGCGGAAAACAATCATCAGAAGCAGATTACCCGTCGCCGCCGGATTCAGAATGTTCTTCCCGATTCCGCCGAAAAGCATCTTTGCGCCGATGATCGCGGCAGCATTCGCAATAACAGGATAATACAACGGAACGGAAGGCGGAAGCAGCAGCGCTCCGACAAGTCCTGTCACTATGCAGGAATAATCGGAAATCGTAACGCCCTTCCGCAGAACCGCGTCGGCAGACAGTTCACACAACACCGCGGAAGCAATGCTGATGAAGATCAGCAGCGCTGCATGCATCCCGTAATTGTAGATTCCGTGACCGGCTGCCGGAAGGAGCGAAAGGATCACGCAGAACATGCACTCGGAGGTTGTAAGTCGCGATCTGGAGAACGGCGCATGCCGGTAAACATTGTACACACGTCTTTTCATTCCCTCTGAAACCTCCTCGCATAATCTCCTGCCAGCTCCGGCTTTTTGAGGAGTGCGTGCCGCATGGCAATGATTGGTGCCGCCAGAGAAATCTTGGACGGGCAAATGTAACTGCAGCAGCCGCAGTCGCAGCACTCAAGGCCGTTATGGTCGATAAAAGAACGCGCGCTGCTCCTTCTCGCGTCCTGATAGAGCACAACAGGCATCAGGCGGTTCGGACATACGTCCAGGCATCTGGAGCATCTCGTGCAGGCAGTTTCTTTCTGGCGCTGCATCTCTTCCTTTCGAAGACACACGATTGCGGAACTGAGCTTTGTAATCGGTACATCCAGATCCCTGATCGGAACGCCTGTCATCGGGCCGCCGTCGAGAATCAGGGCATCCTCTTGCTTTAACCCGTCCGCAAGTCCGCCTGCCTGTTCCAGTACCTGCCGGTAGCTCATTCCGATTCTGACGCGGAAATTTCCCGGCTGTGCGGCGGCGTCTCCTGTGACCGTCACAATCCTCGTAATCAAAGGCTCATGCATAATAACAGCCTGATTCACGGCAACCAGCGTGTCCGTATTGCAGACCAGGCAGCCAATGTCCCGGGGCAGCATTTTCGCGTTCAATGTTCTTCCCGTCAGTGCATAAATCAGCTGGCGTTCGGCGCCCTGCGGATACTTGGTCCGCAGACGCTTCACATAAATCCGTGGATCGTCCCGCAGCAGTTCCCGCAGCAGCCGGTAACCCTCCGCGTTGTCTTCGCTGACAGCAATATAACCGCGCGCACCCGGGTAAATCTGCAGAAGCACCGCGAGGCCGCTGATCACCTTCCAGGGGTTCTCAAGGAGTCTTCTGTAATCACTCGTAAGATAAGGCTCACATTCCACGCAGTTGGCGATGATGGTATCGATATCTTCCTCCCCTGCGCTCCGGAGCTTGATGTGCGTCGGAAGCCCGGCGCCGCCCATACCTACAATACCAGCGTTTTTAACTACAGTTAAAACAGTTTCTCTCGTTAAAAGCGACAGTTCCCTGTTCTGCGGATAGCCGATTTCCAGAAAGATTCCGTCATTTGCGATAATAATACAGGGCTGCAGTGAGCCGTCAGCCGTTCTCCTTTTGTCTATGCCAAGTACCTGCCCGGAAACGGAAGCATGCAGATTTGCGCTCGGGTCCCTGTCAGCCCTTGCAATCAGCTGACCGGTGCGCACGTAATCGCCGCGCCGCACGACCGGAACCGACGGGTTCCCAATATGCTGAAGAAGCGGATAAACCATCTCCCCTGTGTCGGGGAGGAGCGTCTTGATCGGCACGTCTCTCGACATGTCTTTCCCCTCGAAGGGATGAACTCCGCCTGTAAAAGTATGTTTTGCCATAAAAATTACACCTTTTTCCGCCGCCCGGTCCGTTCCGCAGCCGGCGGTAAAATATATTCCATTATACAAAACGCAGTACTTTTATGCTAGACTGGATTCATATTCAGGGAGGTTGCCATTATGCAGATCATAACCAGTACAGTTCAGGAACCTGCCGCGCAGGCTCTGTCTTTCGAGACGCCGCTGGAAAACGCCCTTTATATTGACATTGAAACAACAGGTCTTTCGGCGCAGCAGGACAGAATCTGGATGATCGGCTGCGCATGTTTCAAGGGAGACAGCTGGAACATTACGCAGTGGTTTGACGATACCGGAAACAGTGAAAAAGATCTGCTGGTTTCTTTCCTCGCGTATGCGAACCCGTTTGGCGCGTTCGTGCATTATAACGGCGACCGTTTTGACATCCCGTTTCTGACCAGGCGGATCGAAGCGCACCGGATTGAGAATACGACGATCAACAAACGCTCCATTGATCTTTACAAGTATGTGAAGCCGTTCCGCAAGCTGCTTGCGCTCCCCAGCTACCGTCTCTCCTCGGTTGAGGAATTTTTCGGCAAAACAGAGGTACCCACGCCCTCCGGCAAAGACCTGATCGCGCTTTACAGCAGCTATCTTGGAAATCATCTTCCTGAAACCGCCAGAACTTTATCCTCCCACAATGCTTCCGATCTTGCAGCACTTCTTCGGATTTCACCGGTTGTGCTGCTGCGGAGGATTTTTGGTGCCGGGCTGACCGCGGAAAGCGCCCGGGCGAACCGTTATCATGACGCGGAAGGCGTTTTCCGGCAGGAAGTCATCATAAACTGTGTCCCTTCGCGGGACATAGTGACAGTGCAGAAAGAACTGTGGACGCGGCCGGTTACTGCTTCCGCAGATGGCTGTTACTTCACAACAGACGGGACGCACGTTACGATCAAAGTTCCGCTGTATTGTCAGGAAATGAAATATTTCTACGCGAACTACAAGGACTATTACTATCTGCCCGGTCAGGATCTCGCGATGCACAAATCAATTGCCTCTTTCGTTGATAGTTCAAGGCGGGAGCAGGCAAAAGCCGAGAACTGTTATACCCGGAAGACCTCCTCGTTTCTTCCCGAATGGGATGCGTTCAGAGCGCCGTTCTTTAAAACGAGCTATAAGGACAGCGGTATCTTCTTCGAGTTCACGCAGGAAATGAAAAGGGATAAAGATTTCTTTTCTGCCTACGCGACCTATATCTATCGGCATATTGTACAGGCGTAAATTTGTCCGCGCGGCGGTACTCTCCGTATAATCCAAAGGGGTCGCCGCGCGGCCTGATTTATTCGGCGTCGCTCGCTCTTATTCTTCCTTACAGGTAGGATGCATCTATGCTATAATCACAGCAGTGACATGCTCTTCGTCTTCTGATGAACGCCGGCTTTTGCCGGTCCTGTCTTTCTATCACTTCTGTTCATTCGAACGAATCTCATGCACGCAGACTTTTTCATCCGCAGGAGTTTGCCGCAATCCGCATTTCTCCTGCACCATCCTACAAGGAGGAGAAATTCATGGAACAAAGCAGAACTCTCACTCTCTACAAACAGCTTGAGCAGCAATGGGAAAACCTTACCATCCAGAACCGCTATCTTTTCGCAAAGGTGATGGGCGATCCGGACAACTGTCTGCATTTTCTGCAGCTCGTTTTGCCCGATATTCACATTTCCTCTATCGAAAGTATCCGGACTGAGGGTACAATAGAAGCAGGACCGGACTCGAAAAGTGTTCGTCTGGATATCCTCTGCTCTTCCGAAA